>Ga0207421_10003339_pt1 | contig 19174 bp, 17 predicted proteins | sample SodLakKL_010_SED_4_FD_187542 | JGI IMG/M metagenome (GOLD analysis project Ga0207421, IMG submission 187542) | Alkaline sediment microbial communities from Lake Tanatar, Kulunda Steppe, Russia - 8KL_010_SED (SPAdes) (version 2) | ecosystem: Environmental > Aquatic > Non-marine Saline and... | reverse complement strand
CGGGATAGTGCCCAAGATCGACAATTTTGCCTACTTCTTTACCCTGATCGTAACACCCATGTTCCTGTTTTCAGGGGTGTTCTTCCCCCTCGATGTGCTGCCCCAGATCCTGCAGCAGCTGGCCTGGCTCTTGCCCCTGTACCACATCGTGGCCCTGCTGCGCTCGCTTACCCTGGGTATGATAGAAATCAACTTGCTCTTTCACCTGCTGTGGCTGCTGGCCTTTATCCTGGTCATCTTCCCCCTGCCCCAGTACTTGATGCACCGCCGTTTGATCAAGTAAACGCAATCCGGGTAGGCCCTTCAACAAAAAAATCATCCAATGACCAGGCATTTCTAAAGTCATACTGTTTTTTCCTTAACCGGCGGGTTTACCCTGCCACATTAACTCTCTTCTTCCAGGGTAAAATCCATGTGACAGTCTGGCTTCCCGTCTTTAAAATGATGGTAATGGCGAAACTTGATCCGGGGATTATAGCCCCTGGCCAGGGCCGTGTCGATTTCTTGACAGTAGATATACCCGTAATCCCCGAGTCCCTCTTCTTCGAATGTGGCCCAGATCGGGCAGAATTTAAACTTCTGGTCGGCGTGGTTCCGGCTTACTTCCGATTCCACTTCGTAAGATGCCGACCTGGCCATATCGTAAAAGTTGAGGTAGTTTTCAACGGTCAGCGGTTCCCCGGCTTCCTGCGCCTTTTTGGCTATATCACGGCCCCTGCTTTCCCCGAAGGCCCTGACGGCCTTTCGGACGACCTCTTTTCCTTCCTCACCAAACCTCTCAATCACTTTTTTAGCCATGATGGCAAACAAGCGGGCAAACAGGTTCAAGTTGGGATCCTGGCGAGCTGATTTTGTCAATTTAACTGCACCTCCTGGTGATCTTCTGCTAATACTATTTTCTTGCCTCTAAACTTGATTCCTCTTTAGCGCTGCCGCCTGGAGTAAAATATTTTTACCGCGCCCGGCCGGTACAGTATAATGGGTAAAAGCACAAAATCGATCACGGTTTTTAGCGTCCGGAAAACAAGAATTCCGGCATGACAAGGAGGCTGCCCATGAATACTTTTAATACCGGCAAAAATGGTGCCCTGGAACTGGATCAGGTTGATCCGCTGGCCCGGTTCAGGGAAAGGTTTTATCTCCTTCCAAACAAAATCTACATGGACGGCAATTCACTGGGCCTGCTGTCAAAAGACGCGGAAGAGAGCCTTGCAAAGGTCCTTGACCAGTGGAAACGGCTCGGCATTGAGGGCTGGCTCGATGAAGACAATCCCTGGTACTATTACGGTGAAAAGCTGGGAGCAATGCAGGCCCCGCTGGTGGGGGCAGAAGAGGATGAAGTTATCGTTACGGGCTCCACCACGGTAAACCTGCACACCCTAATCGGCACTTTTTACCGGCCGGAAGGTTCGAAGACCAGGATCCTGGCCGATGAATTGAATTTCCCTTCAGATATTTATGCCCTGGAAAGCCAGATCAGAATCAAGGAACTGGATCCGGCAGAAAACCTGGTTTTAATTAAAAGTCGGGACGGCAGGATGATTGAAGAAGAAGATATCATTGCAGCCATAGAAAAAGGAGCAGGCAAGACAGCTTTGATCCTCTTGCCGTCGGTCTACTACCGCAGCGGCCAGCTCCTGGACATGGAGTTGCTAACCGCAAAAGCCCACAAGCATGGGATCCCTATCGGTTTCGACTGCAGCCATTCCATTGGAGCCGTCCCCCATTATTTCAACCAGTGGGGAGTAGACTTTGCCCTGTGGTGCAACTACAAGCACATGAATGCCGGACCCGGTTCAACAGCAAGCCTCTACGTAAACCGGAAACACTTCGGGAAAACAGCCTCACTGGCCGGGTGGTGGGGATACAGGAAAGACAGGCAGTTTGATATGCTCTTAGAATTTGAACAGGCCACCGGGGCAGGAGGATGGCAGATCAGCTCACCACAGATCTTGAGTACTGCCCCGCTCGAAGGCTCCCTCAAAATTTTTAAAGAAGCCGGCATTGAAAAGGTGCGTGAAAAATCGCTAAAACTCACCGACTACTTGATCTTTCTCCTTGAAGAAGAAGGCCTCACCCGGGCCCCCTATAACTACCGGATCGGGACCCCCCGGGAGGTGAAACGCCGCGGCGGGCATGTTGCCGTCGAGCACGACAGCGCTGCAAGCATCACCAGGGCCCTGAAAAAGCGGGGCATCATACCCGATTTTCGCCAGCCAGACATAATTCGCCTGGCCCCTATCGCCCTCTACAATACTTATTATGAAACCTGGCAGACGGTAGAAGCATTAAAACAAATTATAGATAACGGGGAACACGAACAGTTTGCTAACGTGCGGGACACCATCGCCTGATGCATATTGCTGTTTTTTACGGACCAGGTCCTAAAATGTCTCATTTTCTAACCTGCCTTAAATACATGCCTAGTAATTCGAGACCAGCCCCTATTTTTAAACCCCGGGTGCAGCATGGCTCCTATCACATTATGCTCTATGCCATCATGCCCCTGCCAAAAGGTAAAGATTGTCACTTGCTAACCGTAATCATCCCCCCGGTCAATCTTGTCTCTGACCAAAATTTTTACCCTCCGTAACCACAAATTTTTGCCCTCGTCCACCTTGACGGCGGCAAGGATTAACGTTATAATTTAAATACCCCCCGGGGTATTTAAAAATAGATTTGGTACCACTATAAAATATTTACTGCAGCCGCCCCGGGGTTTTTATTAATGAGAGCAGCTTTTGGGGTGGACGAAAACAACACAGAAGAACCGCCCCCCTGTGTTTTCCCCTGTGTTGAGAGGAGTGTTATTGTGCAGAGCAGTCAGCAAGCTTCATTCTATATCAAGACCCAGCGGTCTTTTACCCCGGTAAGGAAATACGCCTGGATTTTAACTGTCTTAATTGGGATTGGAGGGCAGTTCATGCCCCTGATCGGGCTGCTGGTCCCTTTTATTATGTTAGCCCTGATGGGAACAAGCCTGTTTAAGGGCAAGTACTGGTGTGGTAACTTCTGCCCGCACGGCAGTTTTTTTGACAACCTGCTCGGGCCGCTCAGCCGCCATACTAAAATCCCGGCCTTCCTTCGCTCCAAACCGGTTATTGCTGCCGTCCTCATATTTTTCATGTTTAACCTCGGCCGGCGGTTTATAGATGTCTACGCCACCCTGGGCTCAGGAGAATTCCTTGAACGCCTGGGGCTGGTTTTTGCGACCACGTACCTGATGGTCTTACTGATCGGGGGGCTTCTGGGGCTGGTGATCAACGAACGCACCTGGTGCCAGTTTTGCCCCATGGGCACCATCCAGGTCATTTTTTACAAGCTCGGCAAAGCGGTGGGGCTGGCTAAAAACACCGACGAAAAAGTTACCGTCAGCCACCCCGAACTGTGCCACTCCTGCGGCAAATGTGCCCGGGTATGCCCCATGCAGCTTGCCCCGTACCGGCAATTCTCGGAAAACAGGCAGCAATTTGAAGACGAAAACTGTATCCGCTGTAACACCTGTGTCCACAACTGTCCGGCCGGCATCCTGCAGATGGCCCGCCCCCAGGAAGCAGAAGAAATAAACAGGCAGGTTTCCCTGGAAGGTTTTGACCGGGCCGGCTATTACCGAGCCCGGATAAAAGCGATCACCAGCTTGAAAGACGATGTCCGCACATTCAGCTTTGAACTGATCGAACCGGCCCATATGCCCTACGACCCGGGTCAGTTTGTCCTGGTTGAAGTAGAGCCTGAAATAGAAATGTACCGGGCTTACACCATCTCCGGATCAAACGAAGACAATTCCGAAATCCGGGTAACGATCAAAAAGCTGCCTGACGGTTACGGAACAAATTTAATCTTTAACAATTTCAAGGAAGGTGATACTCTTAACCTGAAGGGCCCGCTGGGCAATGAACTGCGCGTTGATCCATCCGGCAGTGAACTGCTTTTTATCGCCAACGGGATCGGTATCACTCCCTTTGTAGCAACCGTCCAAAGCTTTTTTGAACGCAGGGAATACCCCTTCCAGGGCAGAGCCGCCCTGCTTTACGGAGCCCGCTACGAAGAAGACCTGGTTTATGACGATTACTTTGAGAAAGTGGCAGGTCAAAGTGATAATTTCAGCTACTACAAGATCCTCTCCAGGCCCAGGACCGACCGGTACACAAAAGGTTATGTAACAGACATCTTAAAAGATCTTCAGCTATCCCCGGAAACCAGGGTCTATATTTGCGGGACTGCCCAGATGGCAGGCGAGGCCACCCGGGTTCTGAGCGCAGGTGGCGTGCTTGAAGAAAACATATATTACGAAAGCTTTGTATAGGAGCGTGCAGCGATGGAAGGTAATGAAGAAACCATGAAAAAGGTAGTAAACCGGTTATCCAGGCTGGAAGGGCAAATCCGGGCGGTGCGCCGGATGATCGAAGAAGAAGAAAAATGTGAAGACATCGTCACCCAGCTTAGCGCCGTTCACTCGGCGCTGGAAGGGGTAACCAAGCTAGTTGTGGCCAACTTCTTTATGGAATGCCTCTCCGAATCGCAAGAAAAAGGCGAAAACCAGCAGGAAGCCGTGGACCGTTTTGTTTCCCTGTTGCTAAACACCAGGATGTAGAATATTTTTCCAGAAACTACAGGGCAGCAATTTTCACAGCAGGCGGCCTTAACTGAATATGACCTCGCCTTAAATGACGGCGGTGAGGTCATATATTTACCTTTTGTATCGTTAATAACAAATAGTTATGTATTTTGCAACTATATTTAAAATATGCTTTAATTACAGTAACGATTATTATATTTAACAGGAGGGTGCAAAATGGAAAAAAACAAAGGTTTTGTTATAAAAGTTGTCGTGGCAGCCACATACCTGCTCATGGTTACCGTCAATGCCCTGGCCAACGCAATCCCCATCAACGGGGTAACAACCGGACAGGTGTCCGACTCATTTCCTGATCTGTTTGCCCCGGCATCAATTACTTTTAGCATCTGGGGCCTGATCTACCTGCTTTTGGCCGGCTATACCCTGTACCAGTTCGGCTTTTTCCAGGCAGACCGCGGCGCAGCAAGAGAAGAGTTATTTCAGAACATAGGTATATTTTTTGCCATATCATCTGTTGCCAACGCCCTGTGGATCTTTGCCTGGCATAATTTCGTGATCTGGCTTTCCCTGCTTTTAATGATCGTGGTGCTGGTCTGCCTGATCCAGATTGCCACCAGGTTGAGTAAAGAAGAGCTTTCCTTTAAAGAAAAAGCTTTTATCAGACTTCCCTTTAGCATCTATTTTGGCTGGATTACCGTTGCTACCATCGCCAATGTAACAACCTTCCTGGTCAGTATCGGCTGGGGCGGCTTTGGCCTCCCCGATCAGTTCTGGATGGTCCTGATCTTACTGGTCGGAGCGGCAATCGGCATTGCCAGGATGAGGCGGGACATGGATCTTGCCTACGGTTTGGTCATCATCTGGGCTTACGCCGGGATCCTGAACAAACATATTTCCCCGGCCGAATTTGCCGGGCAGTATCCGGCTGTTATCATAACCACCATTGCCGGCATTATATTACTGGTTGTTGCCAAGGTGCTCCTGTTTTATCCAGGCTTGAAGAAGACAATTTAAGTGTAAAGAAAAGGCGGCAGAATTATTAATAATTCCACTGCAGTAAAGCTGCTGAAAGCAATCCTTTCTTCCTATATCATTATGGCCCTCGGCATAGCCGGCCTTAATTTCGGCTATGCCGAGCAGGCTTCTCCGGCGGTTGCCGAATTAATCAACTGGTTCTGGCATTTTTACGAAAACTGGATCAAGTTTATCTTCATTATCGCCGGGAGCATTCTCACCCTGCGCATTGTAAGCAGCTCTTCAAAAACCGCTTTCAGGAGAAAAAACCTGGCCGGCTTCATGATCTACGCCCTGCTAATCCACATTCTCGGTCCCTACATCGTGGGAAACAGCGAACTTTATCTATTTTCCATGCCGCTACCCTGGAACACCACTCCCCTGCAACTGCTTGACCCCGGCAGTTCATTTTTCGCCGAACGCTTTCCCGTCCTTGGTATGGCCGGCATCACGGCCAGCCTGGTTGTTTATACCCTGATCACCTTTGCCGTCCTGGTCGGAACCCTGCTCCTGGGCAGAAGGTGGCAGTGCTCCACCCTGTGCCTGTTCAACGGTTTTGCCTCGGAAGTCTTTGCCCCGGCCTTTCCACTTGCCGGTAAAAAGAAACAGGCAGGCAAATCCACCCTTAAAATTTTTTCTTACCTGAGGTGGCTGTTTTTAGCCGCCGCTTTATTTTTCACCACCTACTGGCTTCTGCACCTGGGAGGTGCAATTCCCAGTGACAGCGCCGGCTTGATAAGCGAAGTGGAAATTTATAAATACCTGGGCGGGGAACTGCTGGCAGCCATGTTCATGTGGGTGGTTTTCACCGGGCGCGGGTATTGTTATTACTGCCCCCTTGGTACTGTCTTGAGCTTCCTTGGCAGGGCGGCAGGCCAAAGAATCTCTACCACTGAAGCAGAATGCATCGAGTGCGGCAAATGTAACCGGGCTTGCCCGCTTTCCATCGACATCAAAAAAGAGGCCCAAATAAAGGCCCCGGTTACTGATCTGCGCTGCGTGGGCTGCGGGCACTGCATCGATACCTGCCCGACCGAAACCCTTCGCTATACTACCCGGTTTTTGAGCTCCAGGCGTTAACTGGTTTCCCGTACATATTTAAGTTAGAGCAGCTTTAACTCCCTAAACTCTATTACCTTCCAGCCACTTTTATACTTATAACCGCGCTGGCAATGACTGCGGCAGGTTAGGTGAGGTTATAAAAAGGCCTGAACAGTTATAACTTCTGCCCGGGGTTTAAAAAACTGCCTGCAAACTACCGATTGATTCTTTGCGGTGGTTGTATATGGAAAAATCCAGTTTCTTGATGATCACCTCTTCTTCCCGGTGATCAATATAGTTTAAACGGCGCAAAATCTCAACAATGGCCGGCTCGATTGCCTTTATGACACCGCACTCTATTTTAAGGGCGATCCCTTTACCCTCACCCATAAAGCTGACACAGTAAACGCCGTCCGCCCCCAGCTTGGCCAGCAGGCGCCCGCCTGTTACCTCCATCAGCACGGTATCAAGCCGCCCGGTACCGGCTACGTACCAGGGATAGGCACTCATGGCTTCAGCCACTTTTTTCAAGGCCCCGGCCCTGATATCGCCAGCCAGGCTGCCTGGTTTTGAAAGGTAAGCGTAAGCTTTGGCCATATTGAAAAGGGGCATGTAGAATATGGGCGCCCCGCAGCCGTCAACCCCAATACCGATCTCTTCTTTTTTTACCCCGCTTATTTCAGAAGCTATCTCCAGCACTTCCTGCTGAAGAGGATGATTAATTTCTTCATAACCATCGGTTGCGTAGCCCTTTATAGCCGCAATAGCCAGCATCCCGCTGTGTTTACCGGAACAACAGTTATGCAGCTGGGTCCAGTTCTGTTTTCGTTTCAGGATTTCTTTTACGGCGGGCCTGTACATGGGAGGTGCCGGCCCGCAATGAAGATCTGGTTCTGAAAACCCGATTTTCTTCAACAGGGTTTCCACTGCTTCAACATGCCCTTCTTCCCCTCCATGCGATGCGCACATCAAGGCCAGCTCTTCTCCGCTGATGTTATAGCGTTCAATACCTCCTGCTTCAACAAGAGGGAGGACCTGAAAGGGTTTGGCAGAAGAGCGCCAGAAAGTTTTTTTAAAACGATCACCCAGCTCATAGATAACTTCATCATCATCAAGGTTTACAACTACAGCATCGCCGCGATAAATATTCTCGACCTGACCGTTCCTGGATCCATGTACCAGCTCTACTGACATCAGCATCTCCTGTTTTAAGTTGTAATTGTTTCCGGTAGACGGTCTAAGCCTTCTGGCCGGACTCCTGCATTTATTAGCAGGACATTACAACTATACCACTAACCGCAGCTGTTTTTCCACTGCCTTTTTTCTTTTAACCTGCCGGGATATGCAGGCAGTAAAGGCCGGGAAGGTTGTGGGGTGTATTGAAAAGGGAATCGCTATTCATGGTGAGACCTTCCCGGCCATCCTGAAAAGATTTTATGCATGCTTGCAGATCAAACAGCAGAACCAAAACCGGGCGGCACAACCCTCGATTTCAACTCTGCCTGGTTGCCGCTTGAGCACAAACGGCATCTTGTAAAAATACACCCCACAGCTGCTTACGCCGGGGCGGCATCCGCTCCCGGCATAAGCGCTGATTAAATATGGCCTGAGTAAGGCCTCTGGGTTGTCGCGTAGTGCAGCCACCTGATCATGGTAATAAAATCAAAAACCGGCAGACCGACCGCTCTTTGGACATGAGCAGCATAGGGAGGCATATCGCTGCATTCAAGCAGTATTGCCCCGATACCGGTGTTTTCCTTTACCAGCTCCACAGCTGCAGAGGTGACTTCTTTTTTTACTTCCCCGTTATCAAATGAGCCCCTGCCTTCTAAAATTGCAGAAAAGTGCGGTCCATGCCTTAAGTCTTTGATTACCAGCAATTCGGGATCCTCGATAGAACAACTTTCCAGGAGCCGGTTATTAATCGAAGCCAGGTCGGCGGTCAGCACTCCAATCCTCTGGCCCGGTTTCAAGGTAGTCTTAATCCAACTGGCCTGGACCAGGCTGGACATCCCGACCGGTACATCGACCGCCTCCGCCACCTGTTTCTGAAAAAAACCAAAGAAACCGCAGGCGCCGGCAATGGCCCTGATGCCTTCTTGCTCCAGTTCTTCTGCCGCCCTGACAATCGGTTCTCCCAGGCTGGGATCGCCACTGAGCAGCCCCGGGATATCAAGGTTCGGCACGGCTTTCATTTTAACTGGAAAATCATAGGTACAAGCGTTGACTACATTACCGGGCACCAGGGGATAGTAAACATCATCGATGTGCAGGATCCCAACCGAATACCCGGCATAATTTTGCCCCTTTTTCATGCGGACAACCCTGTCTTCACTGCTTTCGGATAAATAGCCGAATTCTCTTTCTTCACCGTATAAGTTAATTTCAATCACTCCTTAAATTATCAAACGCAGGCCGGTTCCGGGATTAACTCTCCGCGCTCAAAGCGTTCCAGGCACATACAGCTAACATCAATAAAGGGTGTTTCGCCGGAAACAATTTCAGCCATAATTTGCCCCACGGCCGGCGCCAGCTGAAAACCATGGCCGCTCCAGCCCAGGTCCAGGTAAAAACCTTCCACGGCAGTTTTGCCGACGATACCCTGAGAATCCGGGGTCATATCATAAAGCCCCGCCCACTGCCTGATAATGTTTGCCTCCCGCAGGACCGGCCAGTGAAAGGTGGTCTTTTTAACTGCGTCAAACAGGAATTGCCAGCTGGAACGCTCATTAAAATCTTTAACTTCATGCTCGGGATCGCCCACCCCCAGCAGCAGGCTTCCGTGCGGGGTCTGCTTAAAATATGCCCCGTGTGCAAAGGATATAACCATGATCCCCAGGATCATCTCCAGGGGCTCGGTAACGGCCACCTGGTGCCGCTCGGGGATTACAGGGATATCAAGCCCGACCTGTTCGCCAAATTTTTTAGTGTACGCCCCTGCAGCAGCAACCACCACCGGGGCATTTATTTCTTCCCCGCCGGCTGTAACCACCCCGGTGACCTTGTTACCTTCTTTTTTGACCCTTTCCACTTCCACCCCGGTGCGGATATCTACACCCAGCCGGGTGGCGGCATTGGCATACGCCTGGGTCACGTGGAAGGGGCTGGCATGCCCGTCGCGGCGGTTAAACGAAGCGCCGTACATGCCTTCTAAATTCATGCCGGGAACCAGTTCCTCCGCCTGTTCCGGGGTGAGGATTTCAGTCAGGTTGTCGGGGTCGATTTGTTTCTGCAGGTCCCGGTTACAATTGAAAAGATCAAGCTCCTCTTCACTGTATGCCAGCATCAGGTAACCGTTTTGCAGCAGTTCAATACTGCCGTCGTATTCAAGTTCTTCTTCGAGGCGCTCCATCCGCCTCACACTTTCTTTGGCCAGGCGAATATTGATTTCAGTACCAAACTGGTGGCGAATCCCGGCCACACTGCGCCCTGTCGCCCCGCAGGCAAGGGTGCCTTTTTCCAGGAGGACAACATTCTTCCAGCCTTTTTTGGCCATATGATAGGCAATGCTGCAACCGTGGACACCCCCGCCAATGATTACCGCATCTGCTTTAGATTTCATCATGGTTGCCCCCCTTCAAGATACTTTTCACTTTTATCGGTTTAGTCGGAGGCCGGAAAGTGGTCATTTCCAACTCGCCTACACTTTTACCGGCTGCCGCAGCCACTTCTTTCAAAAGCAGTTCACGGCAAGTGCTGCCCTGGCATGGCCCCATCCCGCAGCGGGTCAGGCGCTTGATTTCCTGGGGATTATGAAAGCCTTCTTTGATCATGGCCCGGATATCAGCCAGGGTCAGATCTTCACATCGGCAGATTATAGTATTATCTTCCATTATTTACTCACCGCCTTTTCTAACGAAGCTGCGTACTCTCATCAGGTGCTGCCGGGGAACGGCCAGCGTTACCACCGGGGTCCGGTCCAGGGCTTTCGTATTCTGGACTTTGATCACCCGGGCGCTGCATACCGCCTGGCCCTCTGTATCAATGCCGTTAACCTCTTCTTCCTGTCCTGGAAGGGGTAAATACTCATAAGGCATCTTGATCAGGCCTTCTTCTTCGCCATATGTGGCATCTATGACAAAAATGGCCAGGCCCGGGCATTCGCTAATGCACAGCCCGCAGCCATTGCACAGTTCGTGATCTATAACCGGCAAGTCATTAATATCTTCAAACTCCTTGATTGCCCCATGCCGGCAGGCATAAAGGCAGGGATCGCAGGGGATGTTTTGAAAACATTCCACCACCGCAACCGGTCCTTTTTGTAATCTTTCTTCCGAGGGAGTAATTTTTTTGATCTGTTCCGGTTCGGGAACACCGGTTTTTTCTAGCATTGCTCCACACCTCCATTCAACCTGGAAAGCCCCTGCTTGATTTTTGCCCCGGTCGGGCCGCCCCGCAGTTCTTCCAACTCGCGGGCAAAGCTGCTATAGTGTTCTTCTACATTCTCATCGTAACCAAGGTCCGCCGCTGCATAGAGGCCGGCTATTTTACCTTCCACCATAGCTGAACCGGCTTCTTCAATGCAAGCTACATCTCCGGCCACGTATAAATCGGGGAGGCTGGTTTGCATCTTTTCATTACGCAGAGGCACGTAACCGCCCAGTTCCGGTATATATTTCTGTTCGCACCCGGCCTGCCAGAGCAGTTCGGTTTGCGGCGTCAGGCCGACAGCCAGGCAAATCACATCCACTTTCATGTCAAGTTCGCTGCCGGGAACAGCGCACCAGTTTTCATCAAGGCTGCAAATCAAAGCCCCTTCAACCGATTTATTGCCATAGGCTTCTTTGATCGTGTGAGATGTTTTAATCGGGATCCCGGCCCTTCTGACCTTGGTAGCATGGACCAGGTAGCCGCCGATCTTAGGTGCCCCTTCTATGATCGCAGCTACCTCAACTCCGGCCTGCATAAGCTGATAGCTAACAATCAGACCGATGTTTCCGGCGCCGATCATAAGCACCCGGGCCCCGGGCTTGATGCCATACACATTCATCAGGGTCTGCACCGCCCCGGCGCCATACACACCGGGCAGGTCGTTGCCCGGGAAGGGAAGCATTTTTTCAGCGGCACCGGTAGCAATGATCGTTTTTTGGGGCTTGATCAACATAGCCTGCTCTTCTTCCCTGTCGGCCAGGATTACCCCATCGTCGTAATAGCCTAAAACCGTAGTATTCAAAACGGGGGCAAATTTGCCTTTTCCGTCTTCCTCAAGGGCGGCCATCAACTGTCCTGGGATATCAATTCCACGAATAGCGGCATATTCTTTCTTGGAGCCAAAAAACATGTGGGTCTGCTTGACCAGCTGCCCGCCCAGGGCCGGATCGCGGTCTATTAGCATCACTTCCGCTCCCTGGCGTACAGCGCTCAAGGCCGCTGACAATCCTGCCGGTCCGCCGCCCACAATGGCTATCTCAGGCTTTTGCAATGATGTCACCCCTTCCTTCCTGCATTTCAACCCGGTCACCTTCGCGAACCGGGGTTACACAGATCCGCACGTTGTAAACCCCGTTTACCTTCATCAAGCACGATGAACAGTTGCCGATGGCACAAAAAAAGCCTCTTGGACGCTTCAGGTTGTGACTGTGGCTTAGCACCCGCACTCCAGCGGCATGAAGCGCAGCGGCAATTGTTTCTCCTTCAAAAGCCTGGATTTGGCGCTCATTAAAGGTAAAGCTAACCGGCTTGCCCCGCTTAAAATCAATAATCGGGTGTTCCTCAATTCTCAAGTTTTTTCCCTCCTGCCAGTGTCGTTGTGTCTGTCTACTCCATGATATTACATTTTTTAAGTCAGGCAACCCCAAAAACTCTGCTTCTATAAATAAGAGCAATTTTTATGCCAAGAACAGCATGAACACAAATATTTTTAAGCCTCGATTGCCAAAGTGCTTATAACCAGTGCCAACAACGGCACTAAAAATTGTTTTCGAATTAGCAATAAAGGCTTCGAGGTTTTTAGCTTATAAATAACTTAAATTTAGTAAGCGCAAACACTTCTAAAATTAAAATATTTATTAGAGGAATTTAAGGATAGTTATAGAATAAGCTACAGATAAAGAAGGCAGGCAGCGGCGTCAATGAATTGACACATGTCAGCATGTTGACAGTGCATAACGAAGGGCTTTTTATAAGAATAAAGCCAGCAGTGTCAATCAGTTGACACTGTGCCCTGTTGCAGGCATTACGGGGCTTTCATAGTGGCAGCATGGGTGCCAGCATGGATACAAGGTTACACAGCATACAGGATCTGCGCAATATCAACAGTTTCGGCACGATCGGCAAATAATCTAAAGCTCAGCAAACGTAATCTAAATATTGCTTTAAACTAATTATTTTTATGATGGCATGCCAATTGCAACTTTATAATAGGAATTGCCACTTTGTTGCCTGGATCTACAAATTTCAACAAGGGGGGATGCTAACCAGGGACCATGTATAAGAAGCGCTTTGCTATCTCCGCAAAACTTACAACTGAATATTTATCAAGTTAAGCATTACATGACAACTGAATATTACAAGTTTCATACGTCCTTTATTATTAGTTTCTGTATCAATGCTTGGATATACGAAAGGAGGAAATTATTCTATGTCTAACGGACAAAGAGATGAATGGGGCAGTAGAATGATAATCATTATTGCCGCCATCTCCATGGCTGTAGGAACAGGAAACATCTGGAGGTTCCCGAGAGTTGCAGCCCAGTGGGGTGGAGGCTCGTTTTTGATCGCACTAACTATTGCCCTTGTATTATGGGCTATTCCTCTCCTGATGTCGGAATTCTTAATGGGGCAAAGATCCCAGCTCGGTAATATTGGCGCTTTCCGGGATTTTATGGGTAAAAAGTTTGCCTGGGTAGGTGCCTGGATGGCCCTGGTATGTATCGGGATTACCTTCTATTATGCCGTTGTTGCCGGCTGGTCAATCCGTTACTTTGTCTATGCTCTGGGCGGAGCTATCGAGCCGGGCATCGACGGCCAGGTGTACTGGGATGCCTTCATAGCCAACCCTGTAGAAACAATTGGCTTCCACTTTATAGCAGTGGTAATTGTGTTTTTAGTAGTCTACAGGGGTATTAAAGGCGGGTTGGAATCCATTCTAAGGATCCTGCTACCATCGTTGTTTGTCATCCTGATTATTCTGGCAGTCAGAGCAGTTATGCTCCCAGGTTCCGTGGAGGGCCTGCGCTACCTCTTCGTTCCGGATTGGGGCTTGCTGGCCAGCGGAAGGGTGTGGCTGGAAGCCTTCACTCAAGCGGCCTGGTCCACCGGCGCCGGCTGGGGGCTGCTACTGGTTTATGCCGCTTACGCCAAGGCTAAAGAAGACGTGGGCGTTAACTGTACCATCATTGGCTTTGCCGACGTTTTGGCCGGCTTTGTTGCAGCAGTCGCCGTCCTCTGCACGGTTTATGCACTTTCCCCCAGTATCGAACTGGCTGAAGAAGCACTGGCTGCCGGTAACGTTGGGCTTACCTTCATCTATGTAGTTGAACTGCTCGCCGTAATGCCCGGGTCAGCTGTAATAGCCCCGCTATTCTTCCTGGCCTTATCACTGGCTGCTATATCATCACTGATAGCCATGATCGAACTTATCACCACCAACGTCATGAACTTTGGTATCAACAGGCAAAAAGCAGCTATAGCTGCTGGTATAGCAACTTTCCTGTTTGGAATTCCTTCCGCACTGAGTATTAACTTCCTGGACAACCAGGACTGGGTCTGGGGTGTAGGCCTCCTCATCAGCGGTTTGTTGACTGCCGTAGCGATGATGAAATACGGCGTGGACAAAGCCAGGGCCCAGATCAACGAAACCAGCGACCTATATATCGGCGGTTGGTGGACTTTCCTGATCAGGATCATCCCGCTGATGTTTGTTGCTATTTTCGGCTGGTGGGTAATGCAGTCAATCGAATGGTACCCGGATACATGGTGGCACCCCTTTGAAGTATTCAGCACCGGCACCATGGTCTTCCAGTGGGTAATCCTGTTTATTGTCTGTTATGCACTCAACAACTTCTTTGCCAAGAACGTTGTTGCCGGACCGATGACCAAGAAAGAAGACCGCGAGTAATTAGCTTGACTTGAATATGATTCCGTAGAGAGTTCGGGCCTGGCCTGCTCTCTCTGCGGGACTCCTTAACTATGAAAAGGAGGAATAAAAATGGACGCTGAAATAATCATTTGGGTGATCATCTTTATGGGCGGATATATTGGTATCCTGGGCTATTTCGTCAGGATAGCCCTGAAATCCGACAACGGTTAACAAAAGAGCTAAGATAAGGAAAACAACTACTAGCCTGAACAGGCGGCGGCTTTAAAAGCTGCCGCCTGTTTTTGTGCATTTCCTACTTTTTTGGATTCTCGCCGGAAAAATTTTTCAAAAGCCCTGCCTGCAAATATCCCGCTTACAAAACTAAAACCATCACTACAACCCTGGATCAAGTTTACCCACTTTCTTTTAGATGGTATGATGTTATAAACGGTAAAAACAGGGTGAGAATATGGATTTTGGTGTTTTGAAAAGTGAAGCGGTAAAAACTATCCTCAACGCTATCCATGAGGCAGTATGCATTGTTGATAAAAACGGGATCGTAGTGCACTGGAGCAAAAAGTCAGAAACCCTTTTTGACGTCAAGTCAGAAAAAATTACCGGTAAACCCTTGCAAGACTTTTTTCCAACCGCCCTTCTTCTCAATGTTATAAAGGAAAAAAAAGAAACCAGCAATATTTACCTCAGCCCCCGGAAAGGGACTTACGTCGTGGTCAGCGCCAGGCCGCTTTATTTCAATGGCAAATTTGTGGGGGCTATATCTACCGACAAAGACATTACCGAAATGACCAACCTCTCCTTTGAACTGGAAGAAACCAGGGAGCGCTTAAACCAGCTCCGGGAAGAGGTAAACAAGTTAAGTGAAGAAAAGTATTCTTTCGGCCAGGTCCTGGGCCGGAGCGATGTGATCAAACAGAGGATAGACCGGGCCATGCAGGTAGCCAAAACAAATACGGGGATCCTGATCACCGGAGAAAGCGGAACTGGAAAGGAGATCTTTGCCCGGGCTATCCACCAGCACAGTGGCAGAAAAGGAAATTTTGTGGCTATCAACTGCAGCGCCATCCCGGAAAACCTTTTTGAAAGCGAAATGTTTGGTTACGTGGGCGGGGCCTTTACCGGCGCCCTCAAAAAGGGCAAAGGGGGGCAATTCGAAAATGCTCACCAGGGTACCCTTTTCCTGGACGAAATAAGCGATATGCCCATGCACATGCAGGCCAAGCTGCTTCGTGTTCTCCAGGAGAACAAAGTCCTGCGCATAGGAGCAGATACCCCTAAAGAAGTAGACGTGCGGATTATATCCGCCTCTAATAAAGATCTGCGTAAGATGGTGGAAATCGGCACTTTCAGGGAAGACCTCTATTACAGGCTTAACGTAGTAAGGATCGACCTGCCTCCCCTGCGGGAAAGAAGAGAAGATATCCCCATCCTGGTGGATTCATTCATTAAGAACTTCTGCCGCCAAAACAACGTGGATGAGCCGAAACTTATGCCTGAAGTGTTCAATATCCTGACCAGCTATAACTGGGAAGGCAACATCAGGGAACTCAAAAACACCGTTGAGCACCTGGTGGTATTTTCCAGGAACGGCAAAATCACAATGGAAAGTGTGCCTGAACAGATCGTCGAACGCGCCCTGGCCAGGGTGAAAGAAAGTGAAAGTAGCTTTGACCTGGAATCCTGTGTGGCCAAAACCGAAATGGAAGTAATCAGAAAGGTAATGGAAATGGTCGAGGGGAACAAGAGCAAAGCGGCTAAAATCCTTAACATCCCCAGGAGCACCCTCTACTATAAGCTAAATTACTACCAGATGGAAGAGATGCTTTAGCTTACTCTTTCTCAAGGTGGATCCTGGTCAGCTCATCTTTTAGATAATTAAAAGCTTCGTCTACCGTATCGAAAAACCGGACCATCTCCAGGTCCTCCCTGCTTATAGCCCCGTACTTGACCAGGGCTTCAAGGTTAATCACCTGGTCCCAGTATTCTTTCCCGTATATGACAATCGGCATCTCTTTTTTTACTTTTTCGGTCTGGATCAAAGTCAAGGTTTCAAACAGTTCGTCCAGGGTTCCGAACCCTCCCGGGAAAATAACCAGGGCTTTGGCCAGGTAAACAAACCAGTATTTCCGCATAAAAAAGTAATGAAACTCAAAATTTAATTCCGGGGTGATGTAGGGGTTGGAAAACTGCTCCATGGGCAGGCTAATATTTAAACCGATCGACATACCATTCGCCTCAGAGGCCCCCTTGTTGGCCGCTTCCATCATTCCCGGCCCCCCGCCGGAGCAAACCACAAAGCGGTGGATTGAATTAAGTGATTTCGACCATTCGGTCATACACCGGGCCAGCTCTACCGCGTCATTGTAATAGCGGGCCAAAAAAACCTGGTTTTTGGCATGTTCCAGTTCTTCCTGCAGGGCCGGATCAGAAGCGCCCTCTTCGGTAGCATCTACCCGTTCCTGGACCTCTTTTAGCTTCTGCTCGGCTTCCTCGGGGTACATGGTGCGGGCAGAACCAAAAAAGACAATGGTGTCATAAATATTATACTTATTAAACCGGTGCATCGGTTCAAGAAATTCGGCCAGGATCCTGATCGACCGCGCATCCGGGCTGTTTATAAATTCCATGTTTTTGTATGCTTTAACGGGCTCAGGCAGTCCTTGCTTTTCAGGTTTATCTTCCATATTTTACCTCCACAGGCTTAATTCATTTTTAACGTAACTGCCCAGCCTGCTTAAAAAACTGCACTTTGTGCTCGCTTCAGTTATCTTAAGCAGGCTGGGCAATACCAGGCAATGTAGACTGAACAAACACTTTTAAACTAACTAAACCTACGTCTTCTGGTGCTGCTTAAAAGATTATAGCAATTGCCTGTTACTGCTGTCAAAAATAATTTCTCAAGTACTTTTAATTATGCTGCAACGAAAAAACAACAATCTATGGCCGGGTACACTTAAAGGGACCCGGAGATGCTCCCCGGATCCCTCGTACTTCATGCACTGCAAACTGTTTCAGCGGGCCGGTTGCTTTAAACTGGAAAGTATTTTATGCCATTTCTCAAGGATAAGTTTATATGCCGGCCTTTACCAATTATTTCTTTTTGAAGTTATCAATCCACTCCGACAATTCCCTTGCTGCCAGGTCTCTTCCGCCCAGTCCAAAGGCAATAACTCCAGTCAAGGCTACAGCGCCCAGGAGCACGCCAAAGGCAATGATTATGATTTCATCGGCTACTCCAAGCTGCTGCAGGGCAATGGAACCGGCCAGGATTAAAATTGAGATCCGGGCCAGCTTGGCCAGGAATTCGGCGTGGGGTCCGCCGCTGGTTTTGACAACTTCCATGGCCAGCCCACCGAGATAAAGGCCGATACCGAAGATGACCACGGAAACGACAACCCTGCCAAGTAAAATCGTCAGCTGGGCGATTAAGTCGGCCAGGACAGCAAACCCAAGCAGGCCGGCTGCCTCGATGGAGGCAAAAAGCATAATTGCCACCAGGACAACATACCCGGCTATTTCAGAAGGACTCCTGACTCCTTCAGTTTCCGGCCGGGCTATACCCAGGCGGGCAAGGAATTGATCGAATCCTGCTGCTGATAACAACCTGGTAATTAAGGCTGCTACCACTCTGCCCACCAGCAGCGCTACAGCCAGGACCAGCGCTGCAGCAAATATTGCCGGCAAGGACTGCAAGATCATTTCCAGCATGTTGCTGGCCGGCCTGGTTATGGCCTCCAGGGCCAGGGCGTTCAAGGCCCCGATAATGGCAAATATGATTATAACTACATAGACTACCAGTCCCAGGATCTGCGAAGGTTTCCTGGCCCCAAAATAGGAGGAAATATCATCTCTTTCAGTAAGGCGGTCCAGACCTACAGCAGAGAGCAAATTAACAGTAATTCTCTGCAAGATGCGGGCCCCGAACCAACCCAGGAGAATGATCAAGCCTGCCCCGAGGATATTGGGAAGGTAAGACATGACAACTTCGAACATTCCCTGGACCGGCACGAGCAGTCCTTCTAAGGTCAGGGTGCTCAGGATTGCCGGAACAAAAAGCAGGAAAGTAACCCAGTATACAACAGTGCTCAAGGACTGGGCCAGTGAAGTTTTCCTTTCTTCTTCTGCTTCTTCACCGCTCAGATCGGTCATCCGTTCATCGATCTTTGTCGCTTCCAGGACTCTCTGAACCAGGATCTTTAACACGGTCGCAACCAACCAAGCGATAAGCAGAAGTAGCGCCGCTCCAAATATGCGGGGAGCATATTCAAAAATCCGGGTCAGGAAAGCAGTTAAAGGTTCAGCTATGAAGGTTAAATCTAGATACTGGAAAAATGCAACCAGGACAAAGAACATAGCCAGGTAGAATACTATCCGGCCGCTCCACTTGTTTACTTCGACGCCGGTGGCTTCTTCATCGCCTTTGATCCACCTGGCCAGCCTGGCTCCGGCATGGGTCTTGCGAAATGCGCCCCGGACAGCCGAAGCCAGGATCAGCGCAATTA
>Ga0207421_10003337_pt1 | contig 19178 bp, 17 predicted proteins | sample SodLakKL_010_SED_4_FD_187542 | JGI IMG/M metagenome (GOLD analysis project Ga0207421, IMG submission 187542) | Alkaline sediment microbial communities from Lake Tanatar, Kulunda Steppe, Russia - 8KL_010_SED (SPAdes) (version 2) | ecosystem: Environmental > Aquatic > Non-marine Saline and... | reverse complement strand
TATCTGCTACAGCAGCATCGAGAGCGGGTTTTCAAGCATTTGCCTCAGCGTGTTGAGAAACTTTGCTGCTTTGGCCCCGTCTACTACGCGATGGTCGCTGGATAGGGTCACTTTCATTCTCTTTCCGGGTACTACTTCACCATTTTTCACCACCGGCACATCACGGATAGCACCCACCGCAAGAATACAGGCGTTTGGTGGGTTAATGATAGCCGTAAACTCTTCAATTCCAAACATTCCCAGGTTACTGATTGTGAATGTGCTTCCCTCCATCTGTTCAGGCTGGAGTTTGCGATTTCGAGCCAATTCGGCCAGTTCACGGGTTTCTGCAGAGATTTGACGAAGGTTCTTTTTATCACAATGGCGCAGTACGGGTGTCATCAAGCCCTCATCAATGGCTACGGCTACGGCGATGTTTACATCCCCATGGCGGCGAATCACATCATCCAGCCACGACGTGTTAATATCCGGATTACGCCGCAATGCATGGGCACACGCTTTAACAACAATGTCGTTAAAGCTGATCTTAACGTCGCTTACCTCATTCAGGCTTGCCCGCGCCGCCATTGCCGGCTCCATATCAATGTCTATGGTTTCATAGAAGTGAGGGTTTGAAAACTTGCTTTCAGAAAGGCGTCGGGCTATCACCTTCCGCATCTGAGACACTTTCACATCCTCCGACTCTTCGGAATCAAAAGCAACTGCCGGCTGCCGTGTATCTTTGGCAGGCTCCTTATACTCTTCAATATCTTTTTTAATGATTCGTCCTTCAGGGCCTGAACCGTCAACAGCGGAAAGGTCAATTCCCTTTTCCTCTGCCATTTTTCGCGCCAGCGGAGAAACCTTTATACGCCCCTCATCGTCTGATGATGAGGTTTTCTCTTCAGGTTTTCCATCCCCTTTGCCATTCATGTCATCCAAAATAGGATCGAACGACTCTTTGGATGATTTGTCTGAATCTGCTTTTTTCTTCTCCTTTCCGTCCTCTTTTTTCTCTTCAACCTTCTCTTTTTCTTTAGGTGAGGCTTGATCTGCGTCTTCCAGCAGGTCACTGATATCCTCTCCCTCTTCACCCACAATGGCCATTGTACCCCCCAATGGAACGGCATCACCTTCTGAAACAAGTATCTTCAGGATTGTACCCGGATCAAAAACTTCCACTTCCATGGTTGCTTTGTCGGTATCAACCTCAGCAATAACATCGCCCGATTCTACCTTGTCCCCTTCTTTCACGTTCCACTTTGCGATAACACCTTCTTCCATGGTATCGCTTAACTTGGGCATTTCTATTTTTTGAGCCATAGTGTCTTATTTGTGCAAAAAATTATTGGATAGTGTTGTTATAATAACTTTAAAACATTAGTAAGTGAAAAGGGAAAACGCAAAAGTGAATATATTTGATCATCATTCTTCACTTTTCACCTTTCACTTTATTCAGCTTCTATAGGTTACTGCATTTACGGCCTGGATGATATCTTTTGCATTTGGCATCCAGAGATCAAAAAGCGGTTTTGAAAAGGGTGCGCTTACATCAGGCAGTGTAACGCGTCTCACCGGGGCATCCAGATAATCGAATGCATCACGCTGTATTAGAAAACCTACTTCAGCCGCCATTCCTCCAAATGGGTGCGACTCATCCACAACAATGCATCGGTTGGTTTTCTTCACGGATTTAATCACCGTTTCAATATCAAACGGCTTGATGGTTCTGGGGTCAATAATTTCTGCTTCAACCCCATCTTTGGCCAGCTGTTCTGCAGCCTGTTTGGCGATGTGGTACATCTTGCCTGAGGCCACAATCGTCACATCGTCCCCTTCTCGTTTAATTTTGGCTTTCCCGATTGGGATGATATAATCTTCTTCTTCAGATACTTCCCCTTTCAACCCGTACATCTGCTCCGACTCCATAAAAAGCACGGTATCATTGTTGCGAATGGCAGATTTCAACAGCCCTTTGGCATCATCAGGCTCAGAAGGATAGATCACACTCATGCCCGGAAACTGTGCGTACATTGAGTCGTAGGCAACGGAGTGAGTTGCCCCCAGCTGACCGGCTGAAGCGTTGGGCCCACGGAATACAATGGGCACATCCAGCTGTCCGCCCAGCATGTACCTGGCTTTGGAGGCATGATTTATAATCTGATCGGCTGCCAGTACCGCAAAGTTGAACGTCATAAACTCAACAATGGGACGAAGGCCGTTCATCGCCGCACCAACACCAATTCCGGCAAAGCCGAGTTCCGAGATTGGAGTGTCAATTACCCGTTTAAATCCATACTTATCCAAAAGTCCTTCCGTAACTTTATACGCTCCGTTGTATTCAGCCACCTCTTCGCCCATAATGAAGACGCTTTCGTCACGATCCATCTCCTCATCAATTGCTTCCCGGATTGCTTCCCTAAATTGTAATACAGCCATTATTCAGTTTTTTAGTATTAAAATGTGTTCAATGCGTTCAATGTGTTATTTGCCGGCGACTTTTATTTTTTGTCGTGGAAGAAGGGTTCATCGGCATACATATCTTCAAAAAGAGCTTCATCTTCGGGGAAGGGCGACTCTTCTGCAAAATCAATTGCTTCAAGTACCTGCTCTTCGACACGGTTTTCAATCTCTTCCAGGTTCTTTTTGTCAGTAACCTTCTTATCAATCAGATAGGTTTTCAGCCTCTGAATCGGGTCGGTTTTCTGATACTCTTCAAGTTCCTCTTTTGTACGGTATTTTTGCGGATCCGACATGGAGTGACCGCGATAGCGATAGGTGCGAATCTCAACAAACCAGGGCATGCTGTCTTTTCGAACCTCTTCGGCAATCTTCTTCATGTTTTCATACACCGTGAAAACATCCATCCCATTAAACAGGGCGCTCTTCATGCCATATCCTTTAGATCGCTCATGGATTTCACCAACGGTATGGCGCCGTGTTGACGTACCCATCGAGTATCCATTATTTTCAACCACATAAATACAAGGCAAACTCCACAACTGGCTCATGTTCAGGGTTTCATGAAGCGCCCCCTGATCCACAGCTCCGTCACCTAAGAAGCAGGTTGCAATACGATTATTCTGCTGGTACTTGTTGGCAAAAGCCAAACCTCCCCCAATGGGGATATGGCCTCCTACAATTCCGTATCCACCCCAAAAGTGATTTTCAACCTTTGCGAAGTGCATAGAGCCGCCTTTGCCTTTTGAGCAGCCTGTTGCCTTTCCATAGAGTTCGGCCATCCCCTCTTTCGCTGTAACACCTCTTACCAGTCCCCAGCCATGATCGCGATAAGCTGTAATGATATCGTCATCATCATTGATTGCAAACACAGTTCCGGTCGAAACGGCTTCCTGACCGATGTAGAGGTGCAAAAATCCGCCGAATTTGCCTTTTTGATACATTTGCATGGCGCGCTCTTCAAATCGGCGCTGCAGATACATCTGTTCGAACATATTCACAACATCATCATCAGACAGCCCAAGCTGTTTGTGTGTTTTTTTGGTTGCCTCAGGCAGCTTTACGGATTTTTCGATCTCACCGTTCTGGCCGGTATCGATGCCTATTGGTGTGAAAAAAGCTTCTTTCTGTTTTTTCGCCATACTAATGATTCGTCGTATTATTCAAATTCAGGTTAGGTCGCAAATATACCCAATATTTAAGAAGATTACAGAATATCGGGCACTGTTTTACGATTGTTGTTCTTTTATCCACTCGGTAATTGCGTTAAATGCATCATCAATTTTGTCGGGAAACCTTCCTCCGGCAGTCGCAAGGCCGGGTTGGCCGCCTCCTCCCCCGCCAACAATTTTTCCAAGTTTTGAGACTAAACTACCGGCTTTTAAACCCTTGCCCACAAGATCGTCGGTAACAGCAGCCATTAAATATACTTTATCTTCATCAGGTTCTCTTGAAGCCAGAACGATTACGCTGTTCTCTCTCTTTTTTTGAAGAGAGTCGTACCCCAGCTGCTTGAGCGTGTCCATGTCGGCAGAGGCAATTTCTCCGGTAAAGAGTTGAATCGAGTTCACTTCGGCTGCATTCTCCAGGATTTGGTCCAGCTCGCCTCCCGCTTCAGACTGCTTAAGTTTCTGAATCTCTTTTTCGAGCTCACGATTTTTTTCAATCAGCGATTCAATGCCGCTTACAACATCCTTCTGGCTGCCTATCATCTTTTTGACCTGCTCCAGTTGCTCTTTCTCAGATCGAAGCTCTTTATCTGCAGTTTTACCCACAATCGCCTCCACCCTTCGGATGCCTGCGGCAACCGAGGTCTCGTTAATAAACCTGAAATAGCCGATTTTGCCGGTTGCCGAAACGTGGGTCCCGCCGCAGAGCTCTACCGAGAAATCAGGATCAAATGTAATGACCCGCACCAGGTCTCCGTACTTTTCTCCAAAAAGCATCATTGCTCCACGATTTCTGGCTTCTTCAATTGGAACGTTTCGGTCTTCAAGCAGAGGAATATTCTCCTGGATCTTCTCGTTCACCTGCTCTTCAATGTTTCTCAGTTCGTCCGCTGTTATGGCCTCGAAGTGAGAAAAGTCGAATCGAAGACGATCGGGTGCCACCAGCGACCCTTTCTGCGCAACGTGCTCGCCCAGCGTTTGGCGCAGTGCCGCATGCATCAGGTGCGTGGCAGTGTGGTGCTTTTCAATCTCTATACGGCGATCCGAATCTATTTCGGCAGTCCATGTACCCGAAAAATCGGATGGAAGCTTGTCGACCAGATGTAAGTGACCGTCAGGTGATTTTTGCACGTCCAGCACCTTCAATTCCGTTGCGTTTTTTTTCAACATACCGGTATCTGCAATTTGCCCCCCTGCCTCAGCATAAAAAGGAGTTTTATCAAGCAGCAGCAGCGGCTTTCCATCACGCTCTGAGACGGCGAGAATTCGGCACTCAGTTGCGTGCTCATCATAACCTACAAATAGAGATTCTCCTTCATTAATTTTTTCCCAGCTCAGATCACTTTTCTCTGAAACCGAAAATTTTCCGGCCGCCCTGGCGCGCTCTTTCTGCTGTTTCATCAATTCATCAAAGCGTACCGTATCTACCTCAATGCCTTTTTCCCGAGCCATAAGTTCAGTCAGGTCGATCGGGAATCCATACGTGTCGTGCAGTTTGAATGCATCATCACCCGACAATTTCTTCGATCCGGCAATCATCGAATTAAAAAGCTCAATTCCCTGGCCGAGAGTTTTTAAAAAGCTCTTCTCTTCAGCTTTAATCACATTCTGGACGTACTCCATCTGAGCGTGAAGTTCCGGGAATACATCCCGGAATTGGTTTGCCAGAGTAGGAACCAGTTTACTCATAAATGGCTCTTTGAACTCAAGCCGGTCCCACCCATATCGAATTGCCCGACGCAGAATACGCCTAATCACATATCCGCGGCCTTCGTTAGAAGGTGAAGCCCCGTCGGCAATTGAGAAGCTCACAGCACGGATATGGTCGGCAATCACACGCATTGCGATATCAATGGCCTCGTCATCTCCATAGGTTTTTCCGGCCATTTTGCCAATTTCCTGAATCACCGGCTGAAATACATCTGTATCGTAGTTCGAGGTTTTGCCTTGTATCACTGCACATACCCGCTCAAACCCCATTCCGGTATCAACGTGCTGAGCCGGCAGTTTTTCAAGTGAACCATCTGCCAGGCGATTGAACTGGATAAATACCAGGTTCCAGATCTCCATCACGCGCGGGTCGTCCATGTTAACGAGAGTAGAACCCGGAGTTTTTTTCCTGTCTTCATCACTTCTCAGATCGATATGCAGTTCAGAGCAGGGACCGCATGGACCGGTTTCGCCCATCTCCCAAAAATTATCCTTCTTCCCGAATTTCATTATATGATCGGGGTTGATAGATGTTTTCTTTGCCCACAGCTCGGCCGACTCATCGTCAGGCGGCAGTCCGTCCTCTTTATCACCGCCAAATACAGTGGCATAAAGGCGATCTGGTTCCAGCCCCCAACGGTCTACCAGCAGCTCCCAGGCCCACTCAATGGCCTCCTCCTTGAAATAGTCGCCGAACGACCAGTTTCCAAGCATTTCAAAGAGAGTGTGATGGTAGGTATCATGGCCCACCTCTTCAAGATCGTTATGTTTACCGCTCACACGAATACACTTCTGTGTATCGGCAGCTCGTTTCCAAAGCTTCTTGTTTTCAACCAATCCCTCTTCTTCTCCAAGAAAGACCGGCTTAAACTGGTTCATGCCTGCATTTGTAAAGAGCAGAGTGGGATCGTTTTTAGGAACTACCGGGGCACTGTCTACGATGAGGTGATCTTTCTCTCTAAAGAAATCGAGAAACTCCTTCCGGATCTGAGCCGATGATTTAACTGGCATAATGCTGTTATGTAAACTTTTATTTTTTCTGAAGCCTTAAAAAATAGAAAAAAAAGCCGTTAACCTCACCTGTTTATTGATAATTTAAGCCAAACATACAGGCAATGTGAAACCGGATTCATTCGTGCAACTCTTTATCGGGTCTGTTCACTATATTGGAACCGGAATGAAACCAAATCAATGATTCATGAAAACCATTTTCAATTACTTCTTCAGAGGGCTGCTCTTCATATTTCCTCTTTTTGCAACATTTTATGTAATAATCCTGCTGGCCAACTGGCTGGACGATTCATTCTCTTCTCTCTTATATACATGGCTGCCGGTACAAATCCCCGGGCTGGGTATTATCACTGCTTTTTTTATGATTGTGTTTCTGGGTTTTATGATCACAAGGGCGGTCTCAAAACCACTCTTCACCTATTTTGAAGAATTTGTAACCAGGATTCCGATCATCAAAATTCTCTATACAGCGCTGAAAGATTTTACCGAGGCTTTCGTAGGCGATAAAAAGAAATTTAACCGGCCGGTTATTGTTTCTCTTGTAGATGGAGTAGACAGGGTAGGATTCATAACCGAAGACGACCTCAGCCTGCTCAAGATTCATAACCGGGTAGCGGTTTACTGTCCTCACTCCTATAATTTTTCGGGCAATCTATTTTTAGTAGATCCAAGCCGGGTAAAACCACTTGATGTTAATCCAACAGACGCCATGAAGTTTGCCGTTAGCGCAGGTGTAACAAATATACATATAGAAGAAGAGAATTAAATAATACCATGATTCAAACTCCATTTTCAAAGCAAGAGCAAGAAGAGATACGCTCTAATTTCAGTCATACCCGAAACGGTTACATCTACCTGAACCATGCCGCCATAGGACCCATTTCCAATCGAGTTCGCGGCGCAATTGACTCATTCCTGGATGAGCGCAATAACGGGCCGGTTGAAAATTTTGAGCACGCCATGAAACTGAGTGATGAAACCAGGAGCCTTATCACCAGATATCTGAATGCGCCTTCTTCATCACAGATCTCCTACATGGGTAATACATCAGAAGCGATCTCTGCCGTAACCGAAGGGTTTCCCTGGAGTGAGGGCGATGAGGTTATCCTGAACAGTATGGAATTTCCTACCAACGTCCAGCCCTTCCGAATTCTCGAAAACCGGGGTGTTAAAACGATATACGTAAAAGCCAAAGAGAACACCATTACTGCGGATATGCTGGAGGGCGCCATCACGCCCAGAACAAAAATGATCTCTATAAGTGCCGTTCAGTTTCTGAGTGGATTTAGAGCCGATCTGAAAGCTATTGGGGAGCTGTGCCGGGATCGTAATATTTTCTTTGTGGTAGATGCCATTCAAAGCCTTGGTGCTTTTCCAATTGATGTTCAGGAGTGCCGGATTGACGCCCTTGCGTGTGGCGGGCATAAATGGCTGATGAGCCCGCTTGGTTTTGGATTTCTCTACCTTTCAGAGAGACTGGCCTCTGAGCTGAAGCCGTTCAGAACAGGGTGGCTCTCGGTTGAAGAACCCTGGGAGCTGTTTAATTACAACCAAAAGTGGCAGCCGTTATCCGGGCATCTTGAGGTTGGAACTCCAAACATGCTGGGTATTGCCGGAATGGGAGCATCCCTTAAAACATTATTTGAGTACGGCACCGATAAGATATTGCTGCAAATTCAATATCTTACACAATATCTGATTGACAGGCTGAAGGATGAACAGTCGGTTTCTATATTTTCTCCAACCGGCCTGCAAAATCGTTCGGGTATTATTAGTTTCACCATCAATAGTGATTTAAATGCTGAGGAGACGATCTTAAAACTGATAGAGAAAAAAATTACTCTCTCCGTTCGTGAAGGAGTATTTCGGATTTCACCCCACTTTTATAACACAAAAGAAGAAATCGAAAAGGCTTTAGAAGAATTGTTCTAAATGATTAAGACGATACTTGGAGACATATGGGATTTGGTCAAGCGTACGTTCAAAAAGGCGGCTGAAGACGACATTATGACTCAAGGTGCGGCAATTGCCTTTTACACCATCTTCTCTATTGCCCCGCTTTTTGTTCTTATTGTCTCTTTGGGAAGTATATTTTTGAGCGAAGAGATGGTTAGTGAGCAGATCCACGATTTATTGGGTGATTTCATGGATCAGGATGCCATCAATACACTGGGTGAATTTTTGATTGCACGCACGCAAGACGGTGCAGGCTTTCTTACATCTTTAATCGCGCTGGGCACGGTAATTTTTGGTGCGACAACGGTTATCAATCAGCTGAAAATCACGCTTAACCGTATTTGGAATGTGGGAGAGATAAAGATCAATTCAGTATGGCATTTTCTGCTGAATCGCCTTCTCTCTTTCGGTATGATTATCATCTTTAGTCTGCTGCTGATCTCTTCACTGCTGGCTGAAGCTCTGATCGGAGTACTGGCCGGGGTGCTTATCAGTTTTATGCCCGAATTCCAGATTGCTATTCTTCGGATTGCAACTCAGTTTGGAACCGTTCTCTTTGCTGTTATCTTCTTTACGCTCATCTTTAAAATATTGCCCGATGTGCATGCCCGATGGCGTGATGTATTGATAGGTGCCGTGGTGACGACAATCTTATTCCTGATCGGCAAATACCTGATTGGCTATTTCTTTTCAGCCACCGGAATTGAAGCAACCTACCGGGCCGCAGGTTCACTTGTGATCTTCGTTGTCTGGGTCTACTACAATATTCAGACAATTCTACTCGGAGCTGTTTTCACCCAGGTCTATACAGAAAAATTCGGAGGCCGGATTTTGCCATACAAATTTGTCTCATTGAAAAACTTCACGATCGCTTCACCCGAAAAAGAGAAAGAATAACGTGAATTCGTAATAAGAAAGTGACAACCCACTCTGAGTATTCGGAACGCGGCCGTGTTGAGTGTTCTCCGCCGGCCGGCGTATCACGTTAAGTGTGCTTCGCACGTAGAGTATTCGCTCACGCTGTTTGAATATGTTTAATAAACCTCTTCGAAGGTGCGAACAGATGGCTTTACGAATTTTTTGAAATCGCCGCGTGGAATGTCATTCAGATTTTCCGGCAACTCTTTTTTGATTTCGACATAATCACTGAGGCCCTGCTTTAACAATTCAAGGTAAATCCCGGATTCCATACCCTTTAAACCGCATATGTAAACCAGTGTATTATCCTGTCTCAGAATCGGGTAGAGAAGTTCCTTTTCATCTTCTATTTTTGTCTGAACGTAGTATTTCGAACCATCCGGCCGGCGGTCTTCCCGGGAAATATTTGGCAGGTAATGGAAGTTTGAATGCTTTTGATCCATTTCATTAAAAAACGCGGGATAGAGAAGGTCGGTCCTGTAAGGGCATCCAAAGATAAGTGCACACTCATTTTTATAGTCTCCCTTTTCAAACAGTTCCATAATCATTCCCCTGAATGGTGCTATACCGGTTCCGGTTGCAAAAAACAGATAGTTAAAATCTTCTGCATTCTCCGGAAGCAGAAACCGGCGGCCACTCGGGCCGGTCATTTTCACCTTGTCTCCGGGTTTTAAATCCGAAAGATAATTGGAAGCCACACCCAGGTAGATCTTCTCTTCAAACTCCTCGATAGTCCGTTTTACCGTTGTTGAAATCAGGTGTGGTTTTCCTCTCTCACCCGATGTTGGTGAGGATACTGAATAGAGCCTGAGTTTATGCTCGCGGCCTTTAGAATCCTGCCCGGGCGGCAATATACCTATCGACTGCCCTATTCTTACTCTGTTTTCAAGGTCAGTACCCGAAATATCAAATGTGATATGCCGAACAAAGTTAGGGCTCGCCTCCAGGGTAACGACATAATTTTCCACCACGGTTACTTCCACCGGATTTTTTGGAGAGTAGATATTGAGTTCAACTTCTGGAAGTTTTATTTCTGCCATTGGGTTTGAATAATTATCTGTGTTTCGATTATCAGTATATGCTTTAGTAAAAAAACTAAAGCGGGAATTCAATCATTTCATCAAACAGTTCACTGCTGAACTCTATTGAGTGTGATGACATTAAAATAAGCCTATTCTCTTTTTTTGCACGAGCAATCATTTCTGAAACAACTTTCCGGGTTGCCTGGTCGAGCCCCCTCAATGGTTCATCCATAATCAAGATTTTCGGCTTAAGTATAAAAGCTGCTGCAATCTGAGTTTTCTTTTTCATGCCGGTTGAGTAGGTGCCTATCTGTTCGTTCCTTTCAGCCAATGCAAGATTATCAAATATATTGTCGATCTCATCCGCAGAACTATCACTCCATAGTTTTCTGCTTCGTAAAATCCACTCCAGCATCTCAACAGCTGTAAGGTGCTGGGGAAGGGTCTCTTCGTCGTGGACCAGTCCAACTGATTCCAAAAATTTGCCGGGATTTTCGTGAACATCAATTCCCTCAAACAAGACCGTGCCGTTTGTCGGGTAGGAGTTTACGGAAAGTATTCTCAAGAACGTGGTTTTACCCGATCCATTCGGGCCAAAAACCCCGATACATTTGCCGGCATCAAACCGGTTTGTGTAATCCGTAAAGATCGGTTTACCGGGTTTATACTGTTTGGTCAGGTTTTTTATTTCCAGCATATCTTCTATTTAAAATCTCTTTTTAACTGTACAACTCCAATGGCAGACGTAATCATTGCGCTTATCAAAAAGAACAGTGTAATCAGGAATTGTTCTCTGAATCCGGGTATGCCGAAAACAAAAAGCTGCATATTCATGCTCAACAACAGCGGAACCAACCATCTTAACTGCATCCAGAACCGGGTAAAAAACCAGTTTGTACCCGAACCTACCCATCTTAGCAGCCACCCGGGCGCCATGCTGTTTTGCATAGACAACATTACAAATAACTGGTGTGCGAGCGCAAACAGGATCCAAAGAGCCGTCATAAACTCCTGTTCAGGCCGCTGGTAAGCAATAAACCATATCAGGAAATGCCCTACAGCCACCACACGCCCGGCCGGTATTTTGCGGTCGAGCTGCTGCATAAACTGCCACACATTAGCCCTTATCGGCACAGGTACCCACCAAAGTTGTTCCACTTTTCTGCGTTCCACAACGCTATCACCCTGCAGGTCTGATCCGAAAAATTCCCTGAAAAAGGCATTGGTAGAGTAATAATTTTTTTCCGGGTTTTTTTTCAGTTTATGAATCATCACCCAGCCGGCGAGCAGAATTAAAAGGGCCGCTATGATCTCATAGTGCGAGCCAAGCCAGCCGTAGAAAATTGACCCTGCAACAATGGCAATCATTCCGGCAGCGGTAATAATAAGCGTGTTGATGAGGCTCGGAATCGATCCGGGGTCGAGCGGATATTTAAAATAGTCGGCTAATTTGCGCCGCATATCCCTCCCCTTTTCCGACTCCTGCCAGAATTGTGAATCAGGGCCGCTTTTCAGATATCGGGTAATGGAAATTAGGTTGAGACCTATAAAAAATGTGGCTGCAAATATCATATAGAGCCCTTTTGTGACAAGATTCTCAAAAGGGGTGTGTATATCACCAAAGGCCAGTATCAGAAAAAGAACCAGCATTGGCCAGTAGTAATCCGCCATTTTGCCGAGCAGGTAGGCGATCAACCCGGCTCCTGAAATATTGCCAAGCTGAATGGAGGATACGTTTGAATCCGGGAAGAGCATATAAGGAGTTGCAAAGGCGATGAAACCGGAGAGAGCAAATAGCAGGTACCGGATAGTAACCACCCTCTCATCGATGGAGTGGCTGCCTGCCCACAGCAATCCCAGCACCGTTACTGTGGCAAATAAAGTTAAAATCAGGAATGCGGAGCGTTTCTTACGAATAGCCGGCAAATGCAGAGTAATTCGTTGCAGTTAGAATGAATTGGCTAATATAAGAGAAAAGTAAACGCTGATGTTGTTCAACCCTAAAAAATATTCAATTCGAAGACACATGCGTGCCGTTAAGAATATATTTTCTAAGGTCTTCAAATTGTACCGGCTTGATAAGATAAGCTTCGTAGCCGCTTCCGCGGGCTTTTTCACGATAGCCGGGATCAGCATTACCGGTAACATAAATGATCCTGATTTCCTGATTGTGAACTCTAATTTTCATCGATGCATCGATACCGTCCAGCTCACCGGCCAGGCGGATGTCCATTAATATCAAATCGGGGAGCATTTCAAGAGCAATTTCAACGGCTTCTTCACCGGTGGTTACCCTTGCAATAACATCACATCCAAGCTTTTCAACCATTTTCTCGGTCGACAGCCCAATGATCAGATCATCTTCTACTATTAGAACTTTCTTCAAACTATCCTCTAAATTTGTCAAGGGTAATAATCACGCCTGTCTAAAAGAGAGTTCTGAAGGGAGTTCGTTACAATTTTCTTGATTTATTTTCAGTTTATAATTTAAACTGTTGAATATCATACTGATAAAATTTTCAAATTTTGATATCCGGCTTTCAAATTCCATCTTTCATCTATTCAAATTCGTCAGATTTGAGAGTAAAACCCAATAATTTCATTGAAAACTGAGAGATTTATATAAGAAGGCATCTTCTATACCAATAGATCAACAGTCAACTACAGAGCCCTTCTTCACACGCGATTAGCAAGAGTTGTTAACGCTGCTTGAGCACGAGATCCGGATAATCTGCCGGATATCAATTATAAAAATTGCCCTAACACACGCTGAAGCAAAATCTTCCATCCCCGGCTCCGCCTCCCGGGTATCTCAAATGAATCGAATGAAGTTTTTTACTTCACGTTTTGTATATTTGAGGGAAGCAAAAAAAGCGGTTTCATACCCTAATCAATAAAATTCCATCAAGCATGAAATTCTACGTTTGTATTAAACAGGTGCCCGATGTAAATGCTCCTCTGCAAATAAAAGACGGACAGTTGGTACAAGACGCCGACAGAAATATTTTAAACGCCTACGATGCCTCTTCCATTGAAGAAGCACTGGTTATAACTGAAGCTCACGGAGGTGAGGTTGAGGCTGTACTTATAGGTCCCGAAAAAGCAAAGGAGACACTTCGGAAAGCACTCGCGATGGGCGCAGACAGCGGTACCCATATTGTAACTTCCGGTGATGAAAACTATGATTCATTTGCATATGCAAAAATTCTTGCGACCTTTTTTAAAGACAAAGAGTATGGATACATATTATGTGGTAAGCAGAGCCAGGATACAGATTCAGGCCTGACCGGATCAATGCTCGCTGAAATGCTGAACCTGCCCTACTCGACAAACGCCGTTGGCCTGGAGCTGCAGGGAGATCATATTGTGGTAAAGCGCCAGGGTGACACGGGACAGGAGATGATTGAACTGGCTTCGCCAGGCCTTGTTACCTGCTCTAATGATATGAACGATCCAAGAATTCCAAGCCTGAAAGGGATTATGCAGTCCAAACGAAAACCGGTGGATACGATTGCACTATCTGATCTCAATGCCGGCATTTCAGAAGCTGATACAAAAACCAATATTCTCAGCTTTGAGGAAAAACCGGAGCGGGAACCGGGTAAAAAATATGAGGGTGAACCTGAAGAAATAGCAAGACAGGTTGCCCAATTGCTCGATACTGAAGAAAACGTCATCTAAACATAACGAAATTCACTCATGAGTACTCTACTAACCTACATCTCTATCAACGACGGTAAAATTAAACGTTCATCTCTTGAGGTTCTATCGCGATGTAATGAATTGGCTGAGAAACACGGCCTTAAATCCGCCGCTCTAATCATTGATCAGGATCCGGCACCCGCCGCTGAGACATTAAAGACGTATGGGCCATCTGTTATTTACACTATAAAGAATCCAATCTTTAAAAATCACCTGAATACACCTCTGCTAAAGGCTCTCTCAACAGCGGTAAAGCAGATCGATCCACGGGTAGTTGCATTTGCATCAACTGAAGGATCCAAGGATATTCTGGGTGCACTGGCAGCAAACCTGAGTGCAGCGGCACTTGCCGATATGTCGGAATTTGATTTAACCGACGACGGAGTAAAGGGAAAAAGGCCTATAATGGCATCAAAGATAATCTCAGCCGTTGAAGCTAAGGGGACTCCAGTGGTGTTAACCGTGCGGTCCGGCTCGTACGACGTTGTTGAAAAGCAGACGGATAGCTCCGTTGAATCCATCGACTTTGCATTCAGTGAAGATGAGCTTAAAGTAACCCTTAAAGAGATCATCAGTGCCTCATCCGACCGGATTGATCTCTCTGAAGCGGAAGTCGTTATAGCGGCAGGCCGCGGAGTAAAAGATGAGGAGGGCCGTAAACTGATTTCAGAACTGGCATCCGTATTGAATGCCGGTATTGGTGCATCCCGGGCATTAACGGAAGGCGGTGCATACGATCCAAGCCTTCAAATTGGACAGACCGGTAAGGTGGTGTCACCACAACTCTACATTGGAGTGGGGATCTCAGGAGCCATTCAGCACGTTGCCGGCATGGCGAACAGCAAGGTAATAGTAGCCATCAATAAAGACCCCGACGCCCCTATTTTTGATATTGCCGATTACGGTCTGGTTGGAGACCTCTACAAAGTGCTTCCACCCTTTATTGAAGAACTGAAAAAGATTAAACAAAATTAGATTTGAGATAAAAGTCTTGAGTCCTGAGTCATGAGAATAGTTTATTCTAAACTCGTGATAACCAGGAAACCCTCATTAATGGCGGTTGCAGATTTCGCTGCAACCTCAAGACTCACGACTCAAGTCTGCTGACTAACTCACTATGGACGAAAAATTTGACTGTATCATTGTAGGTGCCGGAGTGGCCGGTTTGGGAGCAGCTATGACTCTCGCAAGAAACAACATGAAATTTCTGCTCATCGAGAAAGGTGAATTTCCCGGAGCAAAGAACGTTTCCGGCGGGGTGCTATGGGGCAACGACCTGGCAAAACTGGTTCCCAACTATTGGGAAGAAGACGGCGGCTGGGACCGGTTCATCAACCACAGGAGGCTTACATTTATGGATGAACAGTCCACGTTCTCTGTGGATTTCAAATCATCCCACTTTAATGAGCCCCCTTATACCGGTGTGGTGGTTCTGCGATCCAAGTTCGACCGCTGGCTGGCCGACAAAGTTCAGGAAGCGATTGACGCCAGCGACTACGCCATGGACTCATTCATTGCACCCAACATTTTAGTCGAGGAGATCCTGCTTGAGGATGACAAAGCTGTAGGCATCAAGGCCGGCGGTGATGAGTTCTATTCCGATTCGGTAATACTTGCTGAAGGCGTAAACAACCTTCTAACCCGTCAGGTTGGGCTTCAAGACAAGTATGTTCCTGCCGATCATATGCTTACCGGGGTGAAGGAGATTATCCGTTACGATCAAAAAGTTTTGGAAGACCGTTTTCAGCTGAATGGCAAAAGCGGCATGAGTAACGAATTTGTGGGATACGCAACCAACGGGGTTGAGGGAGGAGGGTTTCTCTATACCAATAAAGACACCATATCCATCGGCCTTGTTTTGGGCCTGAAAGATCTGCGGGAGAAGGAACAAAAACCTCACGATATTCTTAATGAGTTCAAGAAACATCCTGTAATTGCAGATACCATTCGCGGTGGCGAAGTTGTGGAGTATTCCGCACATATTGTCTCTTCGGGCGATAAACGGGTTATGCCAAAACAGCTTTACAAAGCGGGACTGGTGGTTTGCGGTGAAGCCGCCAATCTTTTATTGAATGCCGGAAAAGCCATTCAGGGAATGGACTATGCCATGAGATCGGGTATACTTGCAGCTGAAACAATTACAGAGGCTAAAAAAGCAGGAGATTTTGGTGAATCTGCAATGAAAAAATACCAGGATACCCTTGAAAACAGTTATATCATGAAAGATATCAACAATTTTCAGGATGCGGTTCACCTGTTGCACGATCCGGTAATGACCCAAAAGATGCCAAACCTGATTTGTGATTTCGGACGGAACTTCTTTAGTATTAAAAACGAACCGACACCCAAATCACGGGAAATGCTCAAGGGTGCAATCAAACGGCATGCCTCGTATTGGGAATTGATTAAACTGGGTGCTAAGGGCGCGAAAGCGTTGTAGGGCAGTTGCAACTTCAAAGCGTTTTTTGGGAGCGTGTGAAGTTGATTAAAGAGTTGGCAATTGGCAATTTACAGTTGACAACTCCGTAACTGTAGATTTTATTCCCTATGTACTCTTATTTCAGATCTGAAGTTGTCAACTGCATACTGCCTACTGTCAACTTTTAAAGTATATGTAATCTCAAACAAATAAATTTCCAATAATCATAAATAATCGTCAAAATGAAACTCCTATCTCTTCCCGAGCGGCTCGGGCTTATCAGTTATCGTAACCAGGCAAAATCAGATATTAAGCCTCATATTTTGGTGAACACTGATATTTGTAACTCCACTTGTCCGCACAAATGTACTACCTATGTATGCCCTGCCAACTGCTATACCAAAGATGAAAACGGCAAGGTGCATTTTCAGGTAGAAGATTGCATTGAGTGCGGCACCTGCATGTATGCCTGCGACCAAGGGGCTGTGAGCTGGGAGTTTCCGGATCCTGAAATCGGGCGTGGTGTAACATGGAACTATGGCTAGATCATTGATGGATTTGTGTAAACGATCCTGTTTCTATTCTTCTTTTCATCAGGTTATGCGTGAATCCAAAAAAAAAGGCTCCCTCACAATGTGAAAGAGCCTGATTAATTGATGTACGTGATCTGCGAACTACCTTTCAAGTGCCAGTTGTAACCGAGTTCCTCCGTCTACAATATCCACACTTTTTTCAATAGTACCATATCCTTCAGCTTCGATGGAAACGTTTTGTGTTCCAACCGATATATCCCTTGCTGTGAATGTTCCGTTGCTCTCTGTATTCACTGTTATTCCGTCGTTCATAAATCGGATTTGTGCATTTGCAATGCGATCAAAGGACTCGCTGTCAACTACAACTCCTGCAACATGGGTCACTTCATCCGAGGTTAGTGCACTTGGAGAGGCGCACCCCATGGCTATAAACATTAATATTAAAATGGCAGGTATAACTTTTAATTTCATCATAATTTTATTTGTGTTGTGGTTTTTTCCTGTTTTGGTTAGTCATCCATTACCATAAAGAAAATTCAGGTGAAATTGTTCCATCAGAAGTGCTTACAGCCAAAAACCATTGCTGATTTTTATTAAAATTGCATAATTACAGAACGGAACATCCACTAATTAACTTCCTTATAAATTAAAGTTATCATTTTTTTTCATAAACCATTAAATGAAAAACCGGCAAAAAACGTTATATTTTGGAAGCGGTTCCATAAATTAAACCTTAGAAGTAAAAAATGAATTTAGACGTGCTAGAAAAATCAACCTCACTCTCTTTTGACTTAACCGAAGACCAGGCAATGATCCGCGACATGGTTCGCGATTTTGCCTCCCGCCATATCGCTGAAGGCGTTATTGAGCGAGACAACAGCAAAAAATTTCCACATGATCTGGTTAAAATGCTGGCCGATCAGGGACTCCTTGGAATTTACCATGAAGAAAAATATGGTGGCGGCGGCTTCGATACGGTCAGTTTTTGTCTGGCCATTGAGGAGATTGCCCGATGGGATGCTTCTCTTGCACTTACGGTTGCCTCGCATACTTCGCTCGGTAGCGGACACATCGCACATGCAGCAAACCACGAACAGAAATTGAAATACCTCACTCCCCTTGCAAAAGGTGAGAAACTTGGGGCCTGGTGCCTCACAGAACCGGGGTCAGGAAGCGATGCCTCTGATATGAAGACCACCGCTGTTAAAGATGGTGACAACTGGGTAATTAATGGAGCCAAAATTTTCATCACCCAAGGTTCAGTGGGTGATACTTATGTTGTTCTGGCCAAAACAGACCCTACACTCGGTACAAAAGGAATCAGTGCATTTATTGTGGAACGTACAATGGATGGTGTAAAACCCGGTGAGCCGATGCACAAATTGGGAATGAATTCGTCTGATACCACTGAAGTCTATTTTGAAAATGTGAAGGTGCCGGCCGAAAACTTGCTCGGTGAACTTGGCAAAGGCTTTGTAGATACCATGCAGGTACTTGACGGCGGCCGCATCGGAATCGGTGCCCTATCTGTTGGAATAGCCCGTGGTGCCCTTGAAGAGTCGATGAAATATGCCAAAGAGCGAAAGCAGTTCGGCAAATCGATCGGTGACTTTCAGGCCATTGAACACAAGATGGTGAATATGGCAGTAGAGATTGATGCAGCCCGCTTATTGGTACATCGTGCAGCCTGGCTTAAAGACCAGGGCCGGTCCTACACAAAAGAAGCTTCCATGGCCAAGCTCTTTGCCTCCGAACTCTCGGAAAGAGCCGCGCTTGATGCCATTCAGATTCACGGCGGGTACGGCTATACCAAAGAGTACCACGTGGAGCGATTTTTGAGAGACTCCAAATTGATGACGATTGGAGAGGGAACCTCTGAAATTCAGCGCCTCATCCTGGCCCGTGAAATTAAAAATGAGTTGGGCTATAACAGCTAATCCAATTCTTGCCTTTAGATTTTGCAAACAAAGTCGCATCTCGAAAGGGGTGTGACTTTTGTTTTGCAACAATTTCTATCTGAACAGGCTCGCTTCTCCCCCTTCGATTAGCACGACACCCAAATCAGTCAGCTGAACAGAAATATTGCCATCCCCCTGATGGTGGTGAGAACCAATAAAGTATGTTTCCATCTCAGACAAATGGATCATATAAAATGAGATCTCTCTGTCATATTCAAAGTCTGAGCTCCCATAAGAGGTTGCAGAAAGAACAAAGATCTCATCATCTACCTGAAACAGATTCGATATCCCTCCTTTTGATGTTGATGAAACACGCCTCGTTGCAGTATCATATTCCATAA
>Ga0207421_10003336_pt1 | contig 19183 bp, 14 predicted proteins | sample SodLakKL_010_SED_4_FD_187542 | JGI IMG/M metagenome (GOLD analysis project Ga0207421, IMG submission 187542) | Alkaline sediment microbial communities from Lake Tanatar, Kulunda Steppe, Russia - 8KL_010_SED (SPAdes) (version 2) | ecosystem: Environmental > Aquatic > Non-marine Saline and... | reverse complement strand
ACTGGGTGAAAATTAATCCGTAATTTAACACACCTGTTCCGGGGCAGGGAAGGAAAACCCCTTCTCTGCCCCCGGAACCATCAATGTGTACTACCCCGGAACCATCAATGTATAACTAAGCCCATGAAAACCAACAACCAACAACCCCGCGGGCCATTTACCAAACCATGGACAACTTCCCCAACACACGGCCCAGGAGAACCAACAACCGGAGGGGGCGAAGCACCCGACTAACCAAGGCGCGAAGCGCCGTTAACCAACAACCTCGCGGTCCATTTACCAAACCATGGGCAGCTTCCCCAACACACGGCCCATGAGAACCAACAACCGGAGGGTGCGAAGCACCCGACTAACCAAGGGGGCGCAGCCCTCGTTAAAAGAATAAGCCATGCCAGATCCTATCATTTGTACATGCAATGAAATCACACAAAGCGAAATTGAAAAAGCCATCCGCGATCAGAAACTCAAAACAATTGAAGAGGTAGGTGATGCCACCACAGCAGGTACCGTATGCGGAGGTTGCGTAGACGACATTTTTATTCTGCTTGAGAAAATTAATGGCAAAGTGGATTTATAGCTCATTTACAGGGGAGCGGAGTGGTATTTTTTTATACAGGTTTCTTATATTTACCCTTTCTAAAAAACATCCCCTCCGATGAACCCGACCTTACGCTTTTTTTTTCTTTTCCTGCTGGTTTTTTCCGGGACAAGCCCGGTACTCCCGTCAAACTACGACCCTGCCGGATCAAACAACGACCCTGCACTTTCCGACACCCTGCCTGCTCTTTCTTTTCAGGACACGCTGGCGCTTGAAGCATTTATGGACGGCGTTATGCTTGCCACAATGGATGAAATGAAAATAGCCGGTGCTTCCGTTTCACTCGTTCATCAGGGAGAACTTCTGCTTAACAAAGGCTACGGATACACCAATATCGAGACAGGAAGCAAGGTGGATCCCGGACAGAGCCTGTTCAGACTCGGATCCATTTCCAAGCTGTTCACCTGGATCGCTGTTTTACAACAGGTAGAACAGGGCAACCTCAGCCTTGACGCAGACATCAACCAATACCTGACCTCATTCAGTATTCCCGACACCTATGATGAGCCCGTTACCCTGCGTAGCCTGATGTCTCACACCCCTGGTTTTGAGGATGTATTGCTTCACCTTTTCCTCCGTGAAGAAGATCCGGTTTTGCCACTGGAGGAAAAATTTCGCAAAAAATTTCCCCGGCGTATCCAGCCTCCCCTTCAGGAAGCTGCCTACAGCAACCACGGAAGCGGCCTTGCGCAGCTCCTTGTGGAAAAAGCCAGCGAAATGCCTTTCGAAGAATACGCAGAGGCTTATATTTTCTCCCCCCTGGGCATGAATGCTTCCACATTCAGGCAACCTGTTCCCGACGATCAGAAATCTCATATGTCAACCGGTTATGCATGGCAAAATGGTCAGTTTCAATCCAGGGGTTTTGAGGTGCTCCCCATGACAGGAGCCGGAGGTGCATCTTCCACAGCGTCCGATATGGCAGTTTTTATGAAGGCCCTGCTTAACCAGACCCGTCACGACACCATCAGCCTGCTTGATTCGGCCACCTATGCCATCATGCATGAGCCTGTCTTACAACACGCACCGGGAATGAACCCTGCCCTGCACGGGTTCATTGACAGCAGCAGGAGACACCTTCAGATCATAGGTCACGGTGGCAATACTTTTTTATTCCACTCGCTGCTTGCCTTGTTCCCGGAACATGATACAGCACTGTTTATGTCTTTTAACGGTGAAAACGCACAAAAAAGCTACAACAATGTACTGAATCACTTCCTGAACCGTTACTTTCCTCCACCTTCTGATCCTCCAGCCACCATTGACCTGAACCCCGAATACCTGGAAGGCTTTACAGGCAAATACATGTCCAACAGACGTCCGCATTCCAGCATGTTGAAGATCATCGGAAGCTTGAATAACCTTGAGGTAGAAGCTACAGAAGGAGGCATTCGCTTCCGTGACATTTCCGGAGAAACACACCATCTGACCCCGGTAGACAGCACAACTTTTTTCCTGGAACAGCGCAATACTTATGTGGGTTTCAGCCGCCAGGGCGGGGAAGCTGCAGATAAGCTATACCTGAGTGAATATCCCATCATGGCATATAACCGGGTCACCGGCCTGTATCACATGCATTTTCATTTGATTGTTCTGATAATTACCGTTTTGTGTGCACTGTATATTCTGATTGTCTGGCCCTGGCTGTATTTTGCCAGAAGGCAATATGACAAAAAGCCCCGGGCACTCCATAACCTGCCGGTATTTCCAAAACTCATTGCATGGATCACATCGCTGTTCTTCCTGTTGTTTTACCTTTTACTATTCTCTTCTGCCAGTGGTGAAGAGATCATTTTCGGGATCCCCGGGGGAATAAAAGTCGCCTTGTTTTTCCCGATTGCGGCAATTCCCTTCACCCTCATAATGGTCGGCAGCAATTTTTACATTTGGAAAGTTCCCCGAACCAAAAACCTGAGCCGCCTTTTCTACGGGATGGCAACGCTTGCATTCCTTCTGAGCTTCTGGCAGCTTCATTTCTGGAATTTGCTGGGATGGCGATTCTGAAACAATCAATTTATGCGCAGGATATTCACCATGATTGTCATTTTCGCAATGCTGCCAATGTATGCATGCGGCCCCCGTACTGATGCTCCGGATTCGCTCCCCGAAGCGGATAAAAGGGCAACCTGGCCGGATCAGCGTATGGACCGATGGCTCAGCTATTACGGATTTGAGAAGGAAGAGTTCACCGACTCAGCCACCTATGCGAAACCTTATCGTTTGGAAAAACAAACATTTGATTTTAGCAGGGAGGACCCTTTTTCTGAATTGTATGTTTTCAATTCCGATTCAACCCTGGCCATTGACCTCGACAGCTACCACCTTGTCCTTGAAAAAGATCAGCAAGGCATGTTGTTCACACCGGGGCGCAGTCCGGATATGGAGATCGGGCTCATAGACCTGGCAGAAAGCAAACGGGAACGTTTGTTGTTCTGCGGCCCTGCCTGCCTGTTTGAAGAAGGGAGTTTTCACCCCCGCGGACATATCGTAATAGCCGGGTTCAGCCAGAATGGAGAAGGTTACCTCCCTACCATCTGGATTGTTGACCCCGCAGCAGACTCCTTGCGTGTCAAAAATATTCCGGAGCCATATAAGCCTGAAAAAATTAACTACCTTCCCGATGTACGGTTAAAACACATCCGCTTCTACAATGATGACGGATCTCCCGTCACTGCAGGTATGCAGGCCGTAATTTTATCGAAAAATTACAAAAAACCACATGGGGCATCCTGCCTTATGTATAATATACCTGACCCCATGGCAGGGATATGAAGGGCTTTTATATCTTTGCGCTGACAAAAGCGTTACCACCAGTTTTCCAAATAAATAGATGAACAGGATTCGTTTCAGCATATCCGCCTCCCTGATTATATTTTTCCTTATTCTTTCAGGATTGCAGTCCGCTGCGGCTTCGGAAAACCGCAAATTTTTAAATGCCGTAAGGGTTTCTTCCCCACCCCTTATTGACGGAACCATGCAGGATCCGGCATGGGAAAAAGCCAATGTGGCAAGTGACTTTTTCCAGTATGAACCTTACAACGACCGGCCTGCCAGCCAGGAAACCGAAGTACGGGTTCTGTATGATGACAATGCCGTTTACATTGCCGCCAAAATGTACGATCACCCCGACAGCATCCTGACAGAAATGGGCCTGCGGAACTCGGGAAATAACCTGAATGCAGATCGCTTTTATGTGGATATCAACCCCTTTGATGACGGCATCAACGGGTTCAGGTTCCAGGTATCCTCATCCGGCGTACAAACCGACAGCAACATGTCTGGTGGAGGGCGCGGTGACACTAACTGGGATGCCGTTTGGATCAGCGAGGTAAGCATCACTGATCAGGGATGGATTGTGGAAATTGAGATCCCTTATTCCGCCCTGCGCTTTCCGCGGGGAGAAATGCAGGAATGGGGAATAAACTTTTGGCGGGAAGTCCGCCGCACACGGGAAACCTCAAGCTGGAACTATGTCAACCGCAGAGTGGGCGATGAGCTGGCCTATATGGGTGGGCTGAACGGGATCAACGGTGTTGAACCTCCAGTCCGTCTGGCGTTTTATCCATACCTCTCAGGCTACATGGAGAAAAATGGAATGGAACGCGGATGGGCCAACTCCTTCAATGGAGGGATGGATGTAAAATACGGTATCAGCCCCAGTTTTACCATGGACATGACCCTGATCCCCGATTTCGGCCAGGTACAGTCGGATGCCAAAGTGCTGAACCTTTCCCCCTATGAAGTAAAATATGACGAAAACAGACAATTTTTTACTGAAGGGATGGAATTGTTCGGAAAAGCCGACTTATTTTACTCACGCCGCATAGGGGCCCAACCACGCAATTATGACCGCGCATCCAGCGAGCAGGAAGACCAGGAGATCATTTATGACAATCCGCTGGAAACCCAAATGATCAACGCCACCAAGGTTTCAGGACGAACCGGTTCAGGACTTGGACTGGGTTTTTTCAATGCGATGACAGCTGCCGCCGAAGCAACGCTCAAAGACACCCTTACCGGTGAAACAAGAGAGGTTGTGACACAGCCTTTCACGAACTACAACCTGATTGTAGCCGATCAAAGCCTACGCAACAACTCTTTCGTCAGCCTGATCAACACCAATGTGTCAGGAGCCGAAGAAGGATATACCGCCAATGTCACAGGCACCGATTTCCGGTTCATGGACAGCAGTAACATGTACAGGATCAGCGGATCAGGAGCAATCAGCCAGCAATACTTTTCCGATAAGGACAATGTATTCGGGCATAAATATGATTTCAGAATCGGAAAATTCGGAGGAACCTGGCAGTTCAATTACAATCGCAATGTGATCAGTGACGAATATGACCAGGACGACATGGGATTTTTGCGAAGAAACAACAGGGTAGATGACGGGGTATCCGTCAGCCACAACATCTTCGATCCATTCTGGAGATTCTGGTCACTGACAAATTCTTTCAGTCTGACCTACAGTCGCCTGTATAGCCCAAGCACATTTACTAATCTGCGGCTGAATTACAGCATGCGGATGCTGTTTGACACCCGCTTTCACATCAGCCTCAATATGGATTATCATCCCAGGGGCGAAAGGGATTATTTTGAACCCAGGGTTCCCGGCCGTTTTTACAGAACCGATGAAGCTTACAGTACCCGCATGACCTATTCATCAGATTATCGCAGAAGGGTTTATGTGGACGGCAATTTTTCTTATAGCAGAATCATGTCGGAAGAGCCCCAGGAAGAGTTTGGTTTTAACCTGACGCCAACCCTCCGGGTCAGTGACCGCCTCAATATGTCTTATGGGTTCGATTACAATGAAATGCAAAACGACATTGGCTACGTCAGGCAGCAGCATCCTGATTCCGTTTATTTTGGCCGAAGGCAATCCCCGACCATTACCAATACCTATGGGGCCACTTTCCTTTTCAGCAACGACCTCTCCGTGAATCTGGATTTAAGGCATTACTGGTCCAGAGTAGATTATGACGGAAAATACTTCTTCCTTGAAGAAGATGGCCGGCTAAGCCCCATTGAAGAAGACCTAAAGGTCAATGACATCAATTACAATGCCTTCACTTTAGACATGCTTGTTACCTGGCACTTTGCCCCGGGCAGTCAGATGACTGTTGCCTGGAAAAATGTCATCGATCACCGTGAGCCCACATTGCCAGACAGCTATTACGACAATATCAGGCGCATGAGTGACCAGCCACAGATTAACAGCTTCTCGGTCAGATTCCTGTATTACATCGATTTCCAGTCAGTTCAGCAACTGAACCAGCGACTCAGAAGTTAACCTTTTTTTATTAAAAATTTTGTACTACATCCAGAATTGTATATTTTTGCAGTTCAAATGCATATTTATACATTATGGATAATAAATCACAACGGCTGCTCGCCATAAAAAAGCTCATCCAGACTCAAAAGATCAGCAGTCAGGAGGAATTATTACGCAAATTAAACAAGGAAGGGTTTGACCTCACCCAAGCCACCATTTCCAGAGACTTAAAAGCCCTGCAGGTTGGCAGAAAAGCCGATCCTGAAAAGGGGAGCATTTTCTCTCTGCCCGATCAGCATCAGTCACTCCAGGAGGCTCCGGGTCCGGATCTTTCATTGCTGACCTCAGCCATTCAGGCCATCCATTTTGCCCAGCAGTTTGGAATCATCAAAACCCTGCCGGGCTATGCCAATAGCGTGGCAATTGCCATCGATAAGGCCGGCCGTTATGAAATCGTCGGAACCATTGCCGGTGACGACACGATTTTGCTGATTCCCTCAGAAGGAACTGAAAGAAGGGAGGTCAGAAAGGCGCTGATCACAATTTTCCCCGCACTGAAAGATGGCATTTTCTTTCCCTCAAATTAATACAAATCCATAAATCAATTCTTAATGTCTGAAGAACAAAAAAAAGTAGTCCTTGCCTACAGCGGCGGACTGGACACCTCGGTAATATTAAAATGGCTCATTGAACAGGGCTACGAAGTAATTGCTTACATCGCAGACGTGGGTCAGCATGACGACTTTGACGAAGCCAGGGAAAAAGCCATCCGGATCGGTGCCAGTAAAGTAGTGATTGAAGACCTCAAAGAGGAGTTTGTCAGTGACTTTATTTTCCCTGCCATTCAGGCCAGCGCCATTTATGAGAATCGTTACCTCCTCGGGACAGCCCTCGCCCGGCCGCTGATCGCCAAAGGGCAAATAGCCCTTGCCGGCAGGCTTGGCGCAGGTTATGTTTCTCACGGAGCAACCGGAAAAGGAAATGACCAGGTTCGGTTTGAACTGACTTATTATGCGCTGAACCCTGAAATTAAAGTACTGGCACCCTGGAAAGATCCCGTCTTCCTGAAAGAGTTCAAGGGAAGAACGGATATGCTGAACTATGCTTCCGAAAAAAACATTCCGGTAAAGGCCTCATTAAAGAAACCCTACAGTGAAGACGACAACCTTCTACACATCAGCCACGAAGCAGGCGTACTGGAAGATCCGCGTTACGCCCCCGGAAAAGAAATTCTCTCCCGCATTACCTCCCCGCTGGATGCCCCTGACAAAGCCACCAGAATTTCCATTGAATTCAAGGACGGAATCCCGGTTAAGGTGATTCATCCTGAGAGAGACATCATCATGGAGGGGCCTCTGAACATATTCTCTTATCTCAACAATTTGGGATGCGAAAATGGGATCGGGCTGCTCGACATGGTGGAAAACCGTTTTGTGGGGCTGAAATCAAGAGGTATTTACGAAACCCCCGGGGCAACCATTCTGTTTACCGCCCATCTCGACATCGAAGGAATTGCCATGGACCGGGAGGTGCTTCGCTTAAGAAATATGTTGTCGCCCAAATTTGCGGAACTGGTGTATAATGGGTTCTGGTACAGCCCTGAGATGGATTTTCTGCGGGCAGCACTCAATAAAAGCCAGGAACTGATTGACGGTGTGGTAGACCTGGATCTGTACAAAGGCAATGTGATTGTCAGTGGCAGGGAGTCATCCAGTTCATTATACAACCAGGAACTCTCCAGCATGGACATTGAAGGAGGCTTTGACCAGCAAGACAGTGAAGGATTCATTAAAATCAATGCTGTTCGCCTCATGGCGCATCATGCCATCCTGCAGAAAACCGGTAAGGAAATTATCCCGTCACCCTGAATCAAATAGTCATGACAATTTGGGAAAAAGGCAGCAAAACAAAAAAAGAAGTCCTGGATTTTACAGTAGGAAGGGATCATGAATTTGACCAGCAGCTTCTTTGGGCAGACCTGGCCGGAACCACAGCCCATGCATTGATGCTGAAGAAGGTTGGGCTACTTAAGCCATCTGAGTCAAAAGGCCTGATTGCTAAGCTGAGGGCGCTTTACCATGAATGCATGGAAGGCCGGTTAATCATTGGAAAAGAAAATGAAGACGTTCACAGTTTCATTGAAGCAACACTTTCGGAGAAACTCGGCGAAGCAGGTAAAAGAATTCATGCAGGACGTTCAAGAAATGACCAGATCCTCCTTGCCCTGAGGCTTTTTATGCGACGGGAAATTGGGGACATAATCCGTAAAACTGACGCCCTGTTCCGGGTGCTGATGCAAAGAAGCGAATCCCACCAGGACCACTTCATGCCGGGATATACCCATATGCAGGCTGCCATGCCATCCAGCTTCGGGCTCTGGTTCTCCGCATTTGCCGAAAGCCTCACAGATGATTTGCGGGCACTGCATTATTCGTATGAAATGATCAACCAGAATCCGCTGGGTTCCGGAGCAGGTTACGGGTCCTCATTTCCCATCGACAGGGAAATGACCACCCGGTTGCTGGGTTTTAACGGGATGAATGTGAATTCAATCTATGCCCAAATGACCCGGGGAAAAGCAGAAAAGGCGCTGGCCACTGCCATGGGTTCGGTGGCCGCCACTCTTTCCAGGCTCAGTGGTGACGTTTGCCTGTTTTCAGGGGAAAACTTTCAGTTCTTCAGTATCCCGGAAGATATTACAACGGGATCCAGCATCATGCCCCACAAGCAAAACCCGGATCTGGCAGAAATGATCAGGGGGCACTGCAACCTGATCCAGCATCTTCCAGTTGAACTCAATGCCTTGACCATCAACCTCCCCACAGGCTATCACCGTGACCTTCAGCTAACCAAGGAAAGACTGCTTCCTGCCATCAACACCCTGAAGGAGTGCCTTTCCATGACAACACTTCTGGTAAGTCACATTCAGGTAAATACCCGAATCGCGGAGGATGACAGCTACCGGAAAATTTTCAGTGTGGAAGAGATCAACCGGCGCGTGATGCAAGGTGTTTCGTTCAGGGAGGCTTACCGGCAGGTTGCTGAAGATATCCGGGCAGAAGACTTTTCCCCTGAACCACCCCTCAGGCACACCCATACCGGGAGCACAGGGAATCCTGGCTTTCAGGATATTCGAAAAAAATTCCATGATATGTATTCCCTGATTCCCCTGAAAGAAGCAGAAAAGTCAATCAGTGAATTAATGAACCCCATCGACTAAACCAACCTCAATGCATGAACTAAATTCCAAATTGGTGCTGGAAAGCGGGCAATCATTTCCCGGAAAATCTTTCGGTCATCCCTCGCCGGCCACCGGAGAGGTCGTATTTAACACCGCAATGACTGCCTATCCTGAAAGTCTTACAGACCCCTCTTACTGCGGACAAATTCTGGTCGCCACTTATCCCCTGGTTGGCAATTACGGCATTCCCGAACCAGCATTGCAAAACGGGCTGATCAGTGGCTTTGAATCAGAAAAGATCCACATTCACGGACTGGTCATTACAGATCATTCGGACAAATACAGCCACTGGAGTGCCAGGGAAAGTCTGGGTCAATGGCTGAGCCGGCAAAAGATTCCTGCGATTCATGGAATCGATACCCGGGCCATAACCAAAATACTGCGCGAACAGGGAAGTATGCGGGGAAAAATTGTGTTGGCCGACCAGGAAACAGAATGGCCGGAGCCTGTCCAGGAACCATTGGTGGCAAAAGTCAGCGGGAAAGAGATCAGGCACTACGGCAATGGGAAATACCGGATACTGATGGTTGATTGCGGAGTAAAATTAAACATTATCAGAAGCCTGCTTAATTATGACACCACCATTCGCTGTGTCCCGTGGGATTATGATTATACGGAAGAAACCTATGACGGCCTGGTCATTTCCAATGGCCCTGGTGATCCGTCATTGTGCCTGCCCGCAATCTCCAACCTCAGGGCAGCCCTGCAGCAACAGGCCCCGGTCTTTGGCATTTGCCTGGGCAGTCAGCTCATGGCACTTGCTGCAGGGGCACGCACCTACAAACTGAAATATGGCCACCGAAGTCATAACCAGCCGGTAATCTGCCATACCACCAACCGTTGTTACATTACCTCACAAAACCACGGGTATGCCGTTGACAGCAACAGCCTGGGTGGAGACTGGGTTCCTTCTTTTTCCAACCTGAATGACCAGAGCTGCGAAGGAATCAGGCATTGCGACAAACCTTTTTTTGCGACCCAGTTTCACCCTGAAGCCTCCGGCGGACCAACTGATACGGGGTTTTTGTTTGAGGAATTCATGCGTAAAGTAGCAGATTTCAAATCCTGATCATTATTCAAAACAGTCAACATGCCAGCAACTCAAATGAACAATACCACAGGAAAAATCCTCGTGCTGGGCTCGGGAGCCCTGAAGATAGGCGAAGCCGGAGAGTTTGACTATTCCGGTTCACAGGCGCTGAAAGCCCTCAGGGAAGAAGGGGCTGAAACCATACTGATCAATCCCAACATTGCCACGGTGCAAACCTCTGAAGGGATCGCAGACAAAGTCTATTTTCTGCCGGTAACACCTACTTTTGTGGAAGAAGTGATCAAAAAAGAAAAACCCCGGGGGATCATGCTTGCATTCGGCGGTCAGACCGCGCTGAACTGTGGCATCGAACTGTACCGGTCAGGTGTATTGCAGCGCGAACAGGTTGAGGTGCTTGGAACACCTGTGGAGGCCATTCAGGCCACTGAAGACCGGGATATTTTCACCAGCCGGCTTAAGGAGATCGGTGTAAAAACAGCAAGAAGCCTGGCGGCCTCCACCATGGAGGAAGCATTTTCTTCAGCCCGGGAAATCGGATTCCCGGTCATTGTCAGGGCAGCTTATGCCCTTGGGGGAATGGGCAGCGGGTTTGCAGCCAATGAAGAAGAACTGACTTCTCTCTGTCAGAACGCTTTTGCCTACGCACCCCAGGTGTTGATCGAAGAATCCCTCAAAGGGTGGAAAGAAATCGAATATGAAGTGGTCAGGGATCGCTACGACAATTGCATTACCGTGTGCAATATGGAAAACATGGATCCCCTGGGGATCCACACGGGAGAAAGCATTGTGGTGGCCCCCTCACAGACCCTGTCCAACGACGAATATCATTACCTGCGTGAACTTTCCATTAAAATTATCCGCCATATCGGGGTGGTGGGTGAATGCAATGTACAATTTGCACTGGATCCCGGGTCAATGGATTACAGGGTCATTGAAGTCAATGCCAGGCTTTCCCGCTCCAGTGCCCTGGCTTCAAAGGCCACGGGCTACCCCCTTGCCCATGTGGCAGCGAAACTGGGCCTGGGTTATGGATTGCATGAACTGAAGAACAGTGTCACAAAAACCACCACCGCTTTTTTTGAACCAGCAATGGATTATGTGGTTTGCAAAATCCCCCGCTGGGACCTGGGAAAATTTCAGGGAGTGACCAGAGAGATCGGCAGCAGTATGAAAAGCGTGGGTGAAGTGATGGCCATCGGGCGAACTTTTGAAGAGGCCATCCAGAAAGGTCTGAGAATGATCGGGCAGGGCACACACGGATTTGTGGGCAACAGCGACATCCATTTTGACGACGTCAAGGCTGCCCTCCGGCATCCGACCGACATGCGCATTTATGCCATTGAGGCGGCCCTGGACAAGGGCCTGAGCCTTAAGGAGATACAACAGCTTACCCGGATCGACATGTGGTTTCTGGAAAAACTCCTAAGGATACATCACCTTAAGGGCCTGCTTGAAAAATACAGGCAGTTGGAGGAAGTCCCCGACAACCTGTTGCGGGAAGCCAAGGTCCGCGGATTTTCCGATTTTCAGATTGTCCGGCTGGTACTTCAATCTGAAAACCACCTAATTGAAGATCACATCCGGCAACTTCGCCAGATCAGGAAGACAAAGGGAATCGTGCCCTATGTCAAGCAAATCGACACCATGGCAGCTGAGTACCCTGCGCAGACCAATTATCTGTACCTGACCTACGCCGGCAACGAACATGATACAGAATTCCCCGATGACCGGCAATCAGTGGTAGTACTCGGATCCGGGGCATACCGCATCGGAAGCAGTGTAGAATTTGACTGGTGCGGGGTCAACGCCCTGAAAACCATTTCAGATGAAGGGTTTCGCGCAGTCATGATCAATTATAACCCGGAAACCGTAAGCACTGATTATGATGTGTGTCACCGGTTGTATTTTGACGAATTATCACTGGAAAGGGTGCTGGACATACTGGAGCTGGAAAACCCGGTTGGAACCATTGTGGCTACCGGGGGGCAGATACCGAATAACCTGGCCATGCGCCTGCATAATTACGATATGCCGGTACTTGGAACCTCTCCCCTTTCCATAGACCGTGCAGAAAACCGTCACAAATTCTCCGAAATGCTCGATACCCTTGGCATCGATCAGCCACGGTGGAAAGAACTCTCCAATATAAAAGACATTGAGGGATTTGCCGACAACGTGGGATTTCCCTTGCTGATCAGGCCATCGTATGTATTGTCGGGGGCTGCAATGAATATCGTTTCCAACAGGGAGGAGCTGCATCACTTCCTCACCCTGGCCACGAAAGTCTCCAAACAATATCCTGTTGTAGTATCAGAATTCATTGAAGAGGCCAAAGAGATAGAAATAGATGCAGTGGCAGAGAAAGGAGAAATCCTGACCTATGCATTGTCAGAACACATTGAATTTGCCGGAGTACATTCGGGCGATGCCACAATGGTGTTGCCCCCACAAAAGATCTATTTTGAAACAATCCGGCGAATCAAGAAAATCAGTGAGGCCATTGCAAGGGAGTTGAACATAACCGGACCGTTCAACATGCAACTGCTTGCCAGAGACAATCAGGTCAAAGTGATTGAATGCAACCTCAGGGCATCCCGGAGCTTTCCTTTTGCCTCAAAGGTTCTTCACTATAATCTGATCGAAATGGCCACAAAAGTCATGCTGGGAAAAAGTACTGAAAAACCACGGCATTCAATTTTTGAAATTGACCACCTGGGGGTTAAGGCCCCCCAGTTCAGTTTTTCCCGCCTGGCAAAAGCAGACCCGGTCCTGGGGGTCGAAATGGCATCCACAGGGGAAGTGGGGTGTCTTGCTGATTCATACTATGAGGGAGTTCTTAAGGCCATGCTGTCAGTCGGCTACACCATTCCGAAGCGTAATATTCTGCTCAGCACAGGGCCGATGCGCTCAAAAGTCGAACTCATCAACAGCTGCAAATTACTGGTAAAAAACAATTACAACCTTTTTGCCACCAAAGGCACTGCACGCTTTCTTGAACTAAACGGTATTGCTTCAACCACACTCCACTGGCCCGATGAAGATGATAAACCCAATGTAAAAGATTATCTTCGCGAAAACTACATTGACCTGGTGGTAAACATCCCTAAAGACCACACCCGCAGTGAACTTTCCAACGATTACTCCATCCGGAGAAGCGCCATAGACTTCAATATCCCCCTGATTACCAACGCCAGGCTGGCAAGTGCATTTATTTACGCATTCTGTCAGCTCAACTCAGCAGACCTGAAAATAAAAAGCTGGGACTCCTATCATTCATTATGAAATAATCCTTCAAAATGTTTGTCATACTAAAAAAACTTTGTAATTTCGCAGGCCTTAAAGAAGGAACACAAAAAACGAACAAAAAATAAATCATTCAAGATCATGTATTTAAGTCCGGAAATCAAGAAGAACATTTTTAAGGAGCATGGAGGTGACGAAGCAAACACAGGGTCTCCCGAAAGCCAGATTGCATTGTTCACTCACCGCATTGATCACCTGACCAAGCACTTGAAAGCGAATAAGAAAGACATCAACACCCGGAGATCATTGATTTTGCTCGTCGGCAAAAGACGCAAGCTTCTTAACTACCTAAAAAACAATGAGATCGATCGCTACCGGGCGATTATCAAGAAGCTCAACATCAGAAAATAATTAATTTTTCAAAAAAACAGGCAATTTGTTACAATTGCCTGTTTTTTTATATAAACATCTAGTTGACAAACATATCTAAGAAGAAAGACGAAATCAGATGAGTACACCAAATGGAATTCAGAAGAAGATCGATTTGGGTGATGGAAAAGTAATCACCCTTGAAACAGGAAAACTTGCAAAACAAGCTGACGGTGCCGTTGTGGTAAGCATGGGAGACACCATGCTGCTGGCTACCGTAGTCGCCAAATCAGAAATTAAGGAGGGACAATCATTCCTCCCCCTTTCAGTGGACTACCAGGAAAAATACGCGGCTGCCGGCCGTTTCCCCGGGGGGTTCTTTAAGCGGGAAGCCCGGCCCTCAGAGCATGAAATTTTAATTTCCCGCCTGGTTGACAGGGCACTCCGCCCCATGTTCCCGGACTTTTATCAGGCAGAAACCCAGGTGCTTATATCACTGATATCAGCAGGAAAAGATACCTTGCCGGACGCCCTGGCAGGCCTGGCTGCTTCCGCCGCACTGACAGTTTCAGACATCCCTTTCGATGGCCCCATTTCTGAGGTAAGGGTTGCCCGTATCGACGGACAATTCAGTGTAAACCCAGGCATGACAGAGCTGGAATCAGCAGACATCAACATGATCATTGCAGGCACACTGGACAATATCGTTATGGTGGAAGGCGAGATGCAGGAAGTCTCCGAAAAAGAGATGCTTGAAGCCATCGAAAAAGGACATGAAGCCATAAAGCTTCAGTGCCAGGCCCAGTTGGATCTGGCCAAAGAAGTCTCCGGCTCACAGCCCAAGCGTGAGTATCCGCCGGTTGAAACGGATGAAGAACTTCACAACCAAATGCATGAGGAGCTGTATCAAAAGCTCTACGATGTAACAGCACGAACCATTACGGATAAAAAGGAGCGCAGAAATGCCTATGACGAAGTCCTGACATCATTCACTGAGAGCCTTCCGGAAGAAACACTGGAGGAAAAAGCCGAACTCATAAAATCCTATTTCGGGGAGATTCAGAAAAAGGCCATCCGCAATTACGTACTTGACAACAATACCCGGATCGACGGACGGAAACCGAATGAGATCAGGCCAATCTGGACGGAAACAGACTACCTCCCTGCAGCTCACGGATCAGCCATTTTCACCAGGGGAGAAACCCAGTCGCTGACCACCGTCACCCTTGGAACCAAGCTTGACGAACAAACCATTGACGGAGCTGTAATTGAAGGGAAGAGTAAGTTTTTACTTCACTACAACTTCCCTCCTTTCAGTACCGGAGAGGTAAAAATGATGAGAGGGACCAGCAGAAGAGAGATCGGGCATGGAAACCTTGCCATGCGCGCGCTTCGTCCTATATTACCCAACGGCAATGACAACCCCTATACCATCCGGATCGTATCCGACATTCTTGAATCCAACGGTTCCTCTTCAATGGCCACAGTGTGTGCGGGAACCATGGCATTGATGGATGCAGGGGTAAAAATCAGCAAACCAGTATCGGGTATCGCCATGGGAATGATTGCAGACCCTGAAACGGGTAAATATGCAGTCCTGTCCGATATCCTTGGGGATGAAGATCACCTGGGTGACATGGACTTTAAAGTGACCGGAACCACCAAAGGTATCACAGCCTGCCAGATGGACATTAAAATTGACGGGTTGAAATACGAGGTACTGGAAGAGGCTTTGAATCAAGCCAAAGAAGGGAGATTGCACATTCTGCAGGAAATGGAGAAAACTGTTTCCGAACCCAGGTCTGATTATAAGCCCCATGTTCCGCGAATCGTCAAGCTCACTGTACCCAAAGAGTTTATCGGCGCCATCATTGGTCCCGGCGGAAAAGTCATTCAGGAGCTGCAAAAAGAGAGCGGCAGCACCATTGTGGTTGAAGAAGTCGGAGAATACGGTGTGGTGGATATTGTGTCAGAAGACAAAAGTTCGATCGATTACGTGGTTGACCGAATCAAGGGAATCATTGCCGTACCGGAGATCGGACAGGTGTACCAGGGAACAGTCAAAAGCATTGTACCCTTTGGAATGTTCATAGAGATTCTTCCCGGCAAAGAAGGTCTCCTCCATATCAGCGAGATCGAATGGAGAAGACTGGAGAAAGTGGAAGACAGCGGTTTCAAGGTAGGAGATGAGATTGAGGTGAAGCTGCTTGACGTGGATAAAAAAACAGGCAAGCTGAAGTTGTCGCGCAAAGCGCTTCTTCCAAGGGAGAACAAACGCTAGGACTCCCATCTGTTTTTTCCTGCGACGTTTGAGGATTAAAAGGTATATTTACATCCGTTTACCTATCGGTTCAGTCTATGAGACAATTAAAAATAGTCAAACAGGTTACAAACCGTGATACAGCGTCGCTGGATAAATATCTTCAGGAAATTGCCAAAGTGGGACTGATCTCTGCTGAAGAGGAAGTCGAACTGGCAAAACGGATCAAACAAGGCGACAAAGCTGCATTGGAGAAGCTGACGAAAGCTAACCTGCGCTTTGTCGTCTCTGTATCCAAACAATACCAAAACCAGGGATTAAGTTTGCCCGACCTGATCAATGAGGGTAACCTCGGGCTTATGAAAGCTGCTGAACGTTTTGACGAAACGAGGGGGTTCAAGTTTATTTCATATGCCGTCTGGTGGATCAGGCAGTCAATCTTACAGGCCCTGGCAGAACAGGCAAGGATTGTAAGGTTGCCATTGAACAAAATTGGCTCCATCAACAAAGTCAACAAGGCATACAGCATCCTTGAACAAAAACACGAGCGGGAACCCGACCCCGATGAGATTGCTGAAATGATTGACCTGACACCCGAAGAAGTGCAGGATGCCTTAAGGCACAGCGGGCGGCATTTATCCATGGATGCACCGATCCTGGACGGTGAGGAATCAGACATGTATGAGGTCCTGCAGACTGATGAAGCCGGAAGTGGACCTGAAAACAACTTGTTGTACGACTCATTGAAAAGGGAGATAGAACGAACCATAGCCACCCTGCCGGAAAGAGAAGCTGACGTAATCCGGCATTATTTCGGACTCAACGGTTTGCAACCCCATACCCTGGAGGAAATTGGCGAAAAACTCAGCCTGACCAGGGAAAGAGCCCGACAGATCAAAGAAAGGGGACTTCGTCATTTAAAGCAAGCCTCCAAGTGCAAAATCCTCAGAACCTACCTTGGCTGATAACACCCTGAAATATGCCTTACATGAAACACCTGGTAGCCCCTTCCCTGCTGGCAGCCAACTTCCTCCGCCTGGAAGAAGAGGTTGACACAGTCAATCAGAGTCAGGCGGATCTTTTTCATGTGGATGTGATGGATGGTCATTTTGTTCCGAATATCTCATTTGGGTTCTCCATTATCAGGCAAATCAAATCTGTGGCCAAAAAACCCCTGGATGTTCACCTGATGATCTCCACCCCTGAAAGGTACCTGAAAGACTTTAAGGCAAGCGGAGCTGATTGGCTCAGTGTACATTACGAAACTTGCCCGCATCTGCACAGAACCATTCAGCAGATCAGGGATCTGGAGATGAAACCAGGCGTGGTCATCAACCCGCATAACAATGTGGAGCTGCTCGCAGGCATCATTCCGGAAGTAGATTACGTACTCCTGATGTCCGTAAACCCGGGATACGGGGGGCAGCAATTCATCCCTTCTACCTATGAAAGGATCCGCACCCTGGCAGAAATGAAAAAACAACTTAACCCGGCATTGCTGATTGAAGTAGACGGAGGAGTGGGTGAAGACAATGCAAGAGATTTGACAGAAGCAGGTGCAGACATCCTCGTAGCAGGGAGCAGTGTGTTTAAATCTGCAGATCCAACCGGGGCCATCGCCCGCCTGAAAAATCCATCCTGAAACTCCGGTTCAACCGCCCTCCGGAATCGCTTACCCCCGGATCGCTGGCAGAACCCGGATCGCTAACAAGACCCGGGTCACTGGCACCGAAATCACTGAAAGAACCAGATCGCTGAAAGAACCGGGTCACTGACAGAAAAAGCAGCCCCCATCAGGTCTCATTGGAATTGAGTGAACCGATCCTTTCAGCCTCCTGATCCCAGTAGCCTTTTCTTTTGCTCCATGCAAGCAGGGCAGCAATTATCATTAAAAGCACCGAGACGAGAATAAAACTCTGGTAAAGTGATGTAATCATAACCAGGGGCTGTAAAAGAACCGGAGATAAAAACATTCCCATAAAAATAAAGGTATTCAGGTAGCCAACCAGCGTACCCCTGATATCAGCAGGTGCCAGATTGACCAGCCAGAGGTTGACATTGGCCATCTGCATGCCAAATCCGAGTCCGCAAACGAGGATTCCAAGAACCATCAGGCCATAAGAATCACTTATCCCAATGATAAAATACCCCAGGGCCACCAGCAAATAGACCATACTCATAATATAAGGGAAGTCAACCCTGCGCCTGATACGGGCATAATTGAAGGCCATGGTAACAGCAGTAATATTCATGCTGGCGATCGCAATCCCGGTGCGCGTATTGGTCACCCCTTCCAGGCTGCTCAGCATAAAAGGCATTTGTACAGGAATCATATAAAATACCGCAAAGGAGAAAAAAGCAATGGCATACACCCAAAAAACCCGGTAAGGGATTCGTTGCAGCAGATTTTTGCCCGGCAGGGCCACATTTCCTGCAGGTCTCACCCTGTTTGGCTCATACACTGATACCAGTGCCATTACCAGTATAATCAGGGAAACTGCATAAATCAGAAAAGGATATCGCCAATGAATGTCAGCCAAAACCCCACCTGTAGAAATGAACACCAATCCGCCGGCGGAGGCAAATGCGGCCTGATAGCCCATTATGGTGCTCCGAAGGTTGCCCTCATAATAATCACCGATCAGCGTAATAATAGCTGTCATCAGCGCACCCACAGACATACCGAGAAAGGCCCTTCCCACAAGGATAAGGTAAATATTTGACAGGTAAGCTCCCGTAGTTCCTGCCACCGCGTACAAAATAAGGGAAATAAAAAGCACGTATCGTCTTCCTGACCAGTCAAGCAAATATCCTGAAACGGGAGCAAGCAGGGCAATAAACAGTGCGGGAAGTGTTAAAATCAGCTTGCTGAGCAGTTCAGCATCCGGCAAATGAGAGAAGGCGCGGCTGATCTCCGGCAACGCAGGAGAGATAATGGCTCCTGCCATTACGGTCAGCGTGCTTCCCAGCAACAGACTTGCACGTCTTAAAACTTCATTGGGCCTCAAAACATCACCAGGCATCATTCCGGCAAAGATAGCCGATTTTTGTTTGAACAATTTGCCCGTATTTTTGTATATATAATAGAACACAGTCTTCTCCCCTTCAATCTATAATCCTGAAGGGGAAAAAAATTGAAAAAT
>Ga0207421_10003334_pt1 | contig 19188 bp, 14 predicted proteins | sample SodLakKL_010_SED_4_FD_187542 | JGI IMG/M metagenome (GOLD analysis project Ga0207421, IMG submission 187542) | Alkaline sediment microbial communities from Lake Tanatar, Kulunda Steppe, Russia - 8KL_010_SED (SPAdes) (version 2) | ecosystem: Environmental > Aquatic > Non-marine Saline and... | reverse complement strand
CTGCATCACCTCTAAAAAGATCGATCACCACCGATGTATCCAAACATATCATCTTGATCATCCCTTAAAAGTCCCGAGTGCTGAATTCTTTTCTCTCTTCTTCCAGTCGATCCTTTACCTCGGCGATCTCAGGGAAAGCGCCGGAAAACTTTGTGATGTTAGAATAGTTTTCAGATATCTTTCTCACAACGTCTGAGAAACTTTCTCCTTCCTCCTTGAGCTTCTTCAACTTTTCATACGCATCTTCGCTCAAAGATATGTTTTTCGTCGACATATGTGTGTATTCACACCCACACATTTAAAATCTTTGGAGAAATATAGGCATCTCCCCTCATATAACGGTCCTAGCCGAGATCACATATCGGCACATACTCTCTTGTTCAGATCTCATTGTTGAGTAGCTAGCTCCATCGCCGATCGTATCTTTTCACCTTTCTCTAAATCGACGATCTCATAAGATACTTCCCATATCTCTGGTTTGGAATTCTAAAACAAAGAATCAAATCGTTCTATAACCGTTGGCCTCATAATGCTAGTATCGATACTGCCCAAGAATAGCTGGACTCCTTTTTCACCATGTATAATCTTAGGAGGTCTTTAAGTTGACATCCTCTTATTAAAATATTATCCGTGTTTCGAAATTTTATGATAAGAAATTGATAGCACAGCAAAAATGGACTAAAGAAGAAGATAATGTAGATCTATAGTAAATTTATATCACAAAATCTCTGATTGTTAGCAAGAAAATACCTCCCATGAACACTTTGTGAAGGGTTATGGTCTTTTTACACCAACCACTCTCATTAACACCACTGAATAATATGTACAAATAATAACCCGCCAAGAACATCTTAAAATCCACACAAACTCCTCCTCTACATCACGGCAATATCTACCCAAACGCTTTTCTCCATACTATCCCTATGATTAAAGATAACGCTAGACTGAATATGCTAGTCGAAGGACCTCCGATCCATCCTGCAACCATACCTACAAAAAGTCCTCCTATCAGTACGACACCTCCTCGAGGGAAAGCGGAGTCTTGTTTATCACAGGTTAAAATATCTAATCCTCCTAGGAATATACCGATACCGATGACAAAAGAAAGGGCTAAGTCCCCAATAACCAAAATGAGAGGAAAAATCGATATCAATCCGATTATCATGGATAACATGGCGTTCCGAGCTTGCTTCTCGGATTCTTCTCTTCTAGATGTTTCTAGTAAAGTTTTTGGGATTGTCTCACCTTTAGTTTATTTCCATTCCCTAGATCACTAATAATATCACTAAATAATAATCTTGCGACAAGATGTATTGAACCGAGCAAAACATGCTCACTTTGTTTCCAAGATTCGTAGGACTCTATCCAAGAATCAAAACCCTATAGATTCGATGAAAGATCTCTGACAATCATACCGGAATTCTCAAATCCTGCTTAATTTTTTATAATAAACAGTTCTGTTATAATATCAAAGAAGGCACTAAAATCAATATGGGCTTGAATACTGAAAAACCACGATCTTAGATGTCTATTTGTATAATAGATAATCACCTATAAATTCAATTTAGTAGATTCAAATTGATTTACCGAATCTGTCTGGTGAGTCTTCTGATTTTTGGTGGCGGCCACCGGCACCTCTACCTAGATTAATCAATACTATGACAATCAACACCGTAGGAGCCGAGAGAAGGCAAAACACATCCATCTGATTTCCAGGAATCAGCCCTCTCCAAAATAGTACCCATAAAATCCCGAGAATAACAACTCCAGATATAAGTAAGATAGATTTAATATTGATGTTTTCTACTTTCATTTTCCCATACCAGCAACTCAGATAAAATATTTAAGAGTTAGCCTGAAGCATCACAAGAGATATCTTCTGAATATATCTTAGAGCATACATGGTAAGTGATGTTCTTCTAAATATATCGATAGAAAACTTTTAATTCGATAATTTATTCCATCGCTTAAGATAATTCCAACTATAATCCCAATCAGTAATCCGATAAACAATCCTGTGTATGCACCTATAACATTAGAACCCATACGTATTAAGAAGGGGAGCATCATCAAATAAATACCGAGCGAAGAAATAGCTCCCACCAATATAAACATCAAATTTACTCCTTATCTAAAAACTAAACTAGGAGAGTTTTTCATATTTCCTTTTCAATAGCCTCTTGGATCTCTTCCTCAGGAGCTTCATATCCCCACGATATCTCTTTGCCGTTAACATATATGCCTCTATAAATGCCATGCTTTAAAAGATCATCTCGATCGTCTACCTGGTGCTCGTTCAACAACACATTTTCATCGTATTCTTTAGCTATCTTTTTGACCCTGTTCGCTTCGATGACACTAGTTTGACAGAACTTGTTCCAAAAAAGGTCTATCACGACTTTTCCTTCCACAGATTCGTACTCATAGTCATTTTCTAGAAAATCTACACCTTCTACATTTCCATAAAAAACCTTGCACATCAAAGCTTCTGTCAGTCCTTCATCCTCTAACTTCCTACTCTCCAAGACTTCGAAGCCAAACTTTTCAAAAAACTCTCCGGGCATGAAAAAGAAATCTGAAAAATAAGCTCTTGTCAAGATACCTTTCTTCCCGTGTTCTCTCGCTACTTCTTTCCCAGAGTTTATCAGAGCTCTACCGACCCCTTTTCCTTCCTCTTCTGAAACCAAACACGGTATGAACATCAGATCCTCGCCCAAGGGACCCCATGGCGATATCTCGATAGGTAATACATAGATGAAACCGACACGCTCACCGCCAAGCATGGCTATATTTATATGGAGTCCTCTTTCACGCATCTTTTCGAACCATTGGTTCCTGATCTCGGAACTCACGTCTATCTCTTCAGATTCGTATAGATGACCACATGTACCTACATAATATCTATCGCCTTCCCCCATATCTTTGACCACAACTTCATCCGAAATCATCTAAGTTACCCTCATAATATGATATCCATCTACAATATATAATTGTTTTTTAGTTAGTCGATACAGCTAGAGGGTTCGAACCGACTCAAAAAGACTATTAGAGTAACAGTTTGAATAAGTCTTTTGAGGGATAATTATTTCATCAAATACATTAAATAAAATAAGAAAAGGGTTTTTGAATTTCACTCCTCGTCTTCTAATCGTCCTTCATAGATCTCATCTTCGTCTGGCTCTCCTTCATGCTTACTAGATTCTTCCGAGTAGAATATGTGTACTTTTCCGTGCGGTATTCCTTTTCTCTTACCCCACCATTCACTCAAACCGAAGAATCCTACGACAAGTAGTACGAAACCTAACGGTAACAGCACGTACCAACTGGTCAAACCGAGAGCGAACAACCCGAAGAGTATTATCCCTATTCCACCCGCTAACAGGGCGTATGGTGCCTGAGTATTAACATGGTCTATGTGATCAGCTCCAGTGAACAACGAACTCATAATGGTGGTGTCACTTATAGGAGAAACGTGGTCTCCGAATATACCCCCACTGAATACTGCTGCGATCGATGCATACATCGCCACGGTAACAGTATCGCCTGCGAGAGAGTAAGACATCGGTATCGCTATCGGTAACATTATCGCGAAGGTACCCCAGGAAGTACCGGTGGTGAAAGCGATGAACATGGCTATTACAAACACCGCTAGAGGTACGACGAGCTCTGTCACTCCAACCGCTTCTGCAAGTCCGACCACGTAAGGGGCAGTCCCTACAGCATCGGTCGCCGTGCCGATACTCCATGCCAACAGCAGTATCGTTGTCGGTTTTATCATCAGTTTCATCCCGTCCTCGAAGCCTTCGACCCAGTCGGATAAGTTTATGGTCCTCATGAGTAAAGTCGGTATGCTGGCGAGGGCGAGCATTATGAAAGAACCCCAAAGTAGCGCTTGTGCGGAATCTGCATCACCAAGAACACCGGTCAATCCTTCAGCAGCGTACTGGTCCATCCCGCCACCTGTGATCCATAGTCCTAACAGTCCTCCTAACGCTAAGCCCAATATTGAGGCAGCGAATACCCACACGCTGCCTTCCTTTTCCACCGGTTCACCCAGCTCTGATTCAGTATCCATCAAGGGATTGGCATCGTCTCGAATTACTTTTCCTTCTGTCCTGGCTCTCATCTCAGCCTCAAGCATCGGACCGAAATTCCTTCTACTGAATACCACCATAAAGACCATGACGAAAGCGAGTATAGCGTAGAACTGGAACGGGAGTGCTCTGAGATAGGCTAGAAACTCACCTATCTCTATACCGAGTTCGTCGAATTCACCTCCGATTATACCGACCATGAATCCGATCCAAGTTGAGAACATCGCTATTCCAGCTATAGGAGCAGCGGTCGAATCAACTATATAAGATAGTTTTTCTCGTGAAACACGTAGTCTGTCCGAAATATCTCTCATAGTATTCCCAGTAACGACAGTGTTGGTGTAGTCATCGAAGAATATTAGTCCGCCGAGTACAGCCGCCACGATAGAGGCCGACCTACTGGATTTTACGTATTTTACTGCTTTATCAGCGACGGCTTGCAGAGCAGCAGATTTGTAGAGAACCCCGATAGCTCCACCTATTATGAAGTCGAAGAGCAGTATAGTGAAGTTCCATGGATCAGTCCCGTTCTCTACAAACCAGTCGATGGTCCTAACGGAACCGTTTATCGGATTCCAGCCTTCAACCATTACACCGGCTATCCAAACACCGAAAAATAGGGATGGTATCACCTTCTTGGTAGCCATGGCCAGACCGATAGCCACAAGAGGAGGGAGGAGAGACAATATGCCGAAGTGTTCCATCCTTTACCACACCCCATTTTTGGCTGAATATATGCCCTATAGTTTTTATCGACTTGTTAGTTTAAAAATTTTATGGTATATCTTCTGTCGTATTTTAGTGATGATTGTTAGTTCCTACCTATCATGAAATCAAAGCTAAAGAATTAACGCGAACTTAAACTTGAGATTCCTGGTTCCTCTAGATTATAACTAAAGATGTTAGATCTTTCTTCTACTTCGAAATGTTTAGCGTTCTCTTCATATATATCGAACATCGATATCTTTTCAAGAAGGATTTATCAAGACAAACCGTTCTGCCTTTCATTCCTAAATTACAAATTTTCTAGAACTATACCAATATTTAAATATATCTTCTAGATTATTATAATCCCTGAGAAAATCAAGGTCTTAAGGGGGAAAAGTGATGAACGAAGATATAAAGAGGAAGGTGAATCTTCTAGGTGAACCAGGAGTAGGAAAGACCTCTTTGACCCTCCGCTTCGTGAAGAGTGTTTATGGAGATGAATATCTGAAGACCGTCGGTAGCAACGTATACTCTAAAAAGATCTCCGTAACTGGCACGGAAATGAAAATGGTCATTCACGATATAATGGGTGACCCAGGTTTTCAAAGCGTTCGGGAGATAGCCTTCAAAAAGTCCACGGGAGCGATAGCTGTGGCGGATTGTACCAGGGAAGATACTTTGTACAAATTGATCGATGATTGGCTGCCAAAATATAGGAAATTGGCCTTTGAAGATGCACCTGTTATCCTAGCAGTGAACAAAACGGATCTAGAAGAGCAGCAAGAGATCACTAGAGATTTAGTTGAAGATGATGCGGTTCAACATTTTGACGGCGTTTTTTTCACCTCAGCTAAAACCGGTGAAAAAGTCGAGGATATGTTCGATGATCTCGGATTCTTAACCATGTATATGCAGTGTCCTCTTGAGAGTTATGAAGAAAATATCGTAGCGATGCACAAATTTATAGACGAGCCGAAAAAACTTCTATCGGACCTTATCGCCTATGGATGCCAGTTCGGAGATATGCCCCACCTTACTTTGGACAAACTTCTTTTTCAAAGCGATATCGATAAGTTTTCGATCGATGAAGAGATTCAGGAAGAGAAGGTTTTAGAGTTTGGAGAGAACCTAATCGAGTGGTACGAAGAGAACGATTGTCCCAAGTTCGCTTCCTCCGTGGAGAACCTGATAGAGAAGTATAAGAAAGATTCATGACATTCGGAAATACTAAGGCAAGGAGATATGAACGGATATCTACTAAGAGGTATTCTGATAGCCTGTATATACGCCCATCACTTCTCTTAAGATACATCTCTTTCTTCAACATCTTCTTCCCAACCACTCTTTCAAGGACCAATAATGACTTCTTTTGATATCTTTTACTTTCTTCTTATTTTAGTCGACGAGACCGATACAAATATCTATCATCTCATGACCCGTTCCAAAAAAATTTCAAAAACTTTTAATAACAGAATTATTATAGATTAGTCAGAGGGAAGAGATAATGCCTGACTCCGGAATAATCGACCAAACAATCGATTATATCGAAGAGTTCGTCGATTCTGAATTTAGAGATATACAGCATGATTACGGTGGAGAGTTCATAGCATTCGTAGAGCCTGATGAATATGTTGTGGAAGAAAATTACCTAGATCTGATTCATAGATTGAAAGATGAAGATGTGGAACTGAAATCTGTAAAGATAACCAATATACCGAAGAAGCGATAGTCCATCAAGATCTTCCATTACACATATAAAAGGAAGTTTAAAGGACTAGAAGATATTAGTAAAAAAGACAAGAGATGAAAGGCTTGTTGTTCATCATAGGTGCTCCAAGAAGCGGTAAAACGACAACGCATGATATCCTAGCTTCATCGGGTAAATTCGCATGGATATCTAATCTTCAAAATTCGTATCCGCGATCTGGCATAATCAGCTTTCTTAACCGAAAATACGACATCCCGTCTTTCGGTCTAAAGGCCTACTCAAAAAAGAAAAGAACGTATTTAACCGCTCCAGTACAGGGTAACGATTTTTGGAAAAATAATCTTCACGATTTCGAACTTGAGAGGTTCGAGGAAGCAGTACCTTTGCAAGAACGCGACCCACCTGGACTTAAAACAGGAGAGAACATACCTGAAAAGCATAAGGAAAGGACGAGGAAAGTTGTGGAAGACATCTGTAGATGGCAGGGGAAAGGGCATCTTTTGTCAGAATACGCGCTCTGGTCCAGGATGAGTTTTTTCAGCGAAGTTTTTTCAAATACTAAATTCCTCCACGTTATAAGGGACGGCAGAGCAGTTGCTTACGAATACAAGAAAATGATAGAGAGAGGTATATATCCAGAGAAAAAAGAGATGGAATGGTGGATAAAAGGATGGCCGAAAGAGTGGAGAGAGGAGTTCAACGAAAAATACAGTTCGATCCTCACTTTCTGTGCATTTCAGTGGAAGTTCGTTATCAAGATGATAAGAGAGGACTCGGAGAACATACCTTACGACAACTACGAAGAAGTGAAGTACAGAGATGTGGTAGAGAAGCCTAGGCAAACTTTTTCTGACATACTCGATTTTTACGGACTAGAATACAACGAGAGAATCGAAAGATATCTAGACCTCAAAGACCTTGAAAATATGAATCATCTTTGGAGAAGAGAATTAAAAAAATCCCAAAAAGATAGATTGAACAGGATAATCCAAGATAATGAGTACAAAGAAATTTTGGATCTATGAATATGATTCTTTCTCATCAGACATTTTAGATCTTTGAGAAAAAAATTCACGGATCTTTCTCCCCTTAACTTTGATGAAATATACTACAGCTGAAAGAGTAAAAATACGTAAAGCACAGTACATACACATAATCGGAAGCCTCTTAAAGTGTTTTAATATCAATTAACTAACCTATAAATTTTTGCTTACTTGAAAGCGAGAGTTCTAACCTCTCAAAAGATTAGAATTTTCAATTCCTGTTTAAGGTGAGTATAGACTATGAAATCATAACTAAATCTACATTCGTTCATAATCAAAATCCCCTAATTCTCGATACAACTATCTCTAAAACAATGCTAAAAAATTTATTAAATTTCATCTCGGTCGTTCCTTCGATGATAAAAGCGATCCAAAAAGATCTACCTAAACTTATAGAGGTCTGAAATACTCACTATGAAATATTGACATCTTTCAATACCAAACATACTCAGGAATCGATTAATAAATGATTCGAATCTAGAGAGGAAGGTAACTTTGAATATATCGGTTACTTCGATAAAACCAGAAACATTTAATCTAAAAGCCGAATATATAAATAACAAAAAATATTCTTAAAACAGGTCGAGAGGATCTCTCAGGAAAACGATACATCAACTGAAGAAGAAGGACTGAGCAAGATAGTCGAAGATCTAGGCATAGTCGGAGTTTCCAGATTGTATGGAACACTGATCGATCTGATAATGATCTCTATCTTGACAAAATCCTTAGAAGCTTATGGATACGGTCTATGGACACAGGTGACCGTGGCTCTTCCTTTTCTCGCGATGGTCTTAAAATTCGGCACAACTTTCTCAATAGTCCGACTGTTCCCTGGAAAAGATATCGAAGAGAAAGGGGAGGACTTTTCATCGATACTGATCTTTATCATTGTAGTCCTGTCCCTTTTTGCCGTCGGGCTTTTCTTGCTTCCCAACATTCTAGCAGACACGATCTTCGACGGTCATATAATAATAGTTCAGATCTTGGCTTTTTTGATATTCTTTCATACTCTTAACGGACTTTTCTCTTCCGTGTTTCGAGCTTTTAGAGAGATGAAAAAACTCGAGACCATAAATGTGATCAAAAGCACCGCAAAAATCGGCCTGATCTCTATTGCTGTGTATCTTGGTTACGGGATCGTCGGTGTTCTTCTTTCAGTTGTTTTAGTATGGATCATCATCACACTAGTTCTGTTTTACTTGATAGGGAAAAAGATACCTCTCAAAATACCTAGGATATCTCCTTTGAAAGAATACTTATCTTTAGGTCTTCCCACCATCCCGGCTGGTCTTGCTGAGGTCACCGTGATCATAAGTGATAGATATGTCATCGGAATACTTCTTGGAACGAAACTTGTTGGTTACTACGCACCCGCTTATTCTCTAGGAGAGATAGCGCCTAAATTCGTCGCTGGAGTTCTAGCCATAGTTCTTTTACCCACTCTGTCAGAATATTACGAGAACGGAAATATCTCCAAAGTAAAAAATGTATTTGACCTGAGTACGAAGTATTTTTTGTCCTTCTCCGTTCCCTTGATAATATTATTCATAATTGTTGGGAAGGACTTTTTAACTCTTTTCACCACTCCTGATATAGCGGCAAATGGGTATTTGATATTGATTTTTAGTTCTGTAGTCGGTCTGTTAATGGGATTGGAAATAATTTTCGTTCAAGGCGTGTATCTAAAGAAAAGAACAAAAATGATAGGGATGTTCTGGGGGATTGCAGCAGTTTTGAACCTTACCGGTAATATCATATTTATTCCAGAGTTAGGTATACTCGCTGCAGGTATAACTAGCGTAATATCCTACATTATAATAACAGTGTTTGTCGTGAATTTTACCAGGAAGAAACTTTCTTATTCACTAGACTATGTGATGATATCTAAGGTTGTTCTTTCAGCTGTTCTAATGGGCTTACTGCTGTTTTTGACCAAGTTCTTCATCTGGTCCAACCTACTATTTTTGGTCTTGATCGCTATCGGTACATATTCTATTTTTCTTTATCTTTTCAAAGTCATAAGAAGTGAGGAGATAGACTTTTTGAAAGATATTTAGAGAAGAAGCTACTAAAAATTGAATAGAAGGGAAGAAGACGAGGCCTTACCTGATGATTGGTACCTTCGTCGAAAAGATAATCAACAATGTTTAGCTTCCAACGGAAAATATCGGATACTTGGATATGAGCTACCTCTCTGTATGAACAAGTTTATGATCATCCTTTAGACCAAATTCATATTTTCACAGCGAACTCAGTGCTCTTCTAGCCTTTTCTATTTCCTCCTTAGAACCGTCCAACAAAAGACCTAGTTCTATCTTTTCCCTGCCCTTCGGCTCGGTCACCAGATTAGAGGCTAGAAAAGCCATATTGATCTCATCGTTGCATAATACCATGGAATAGGCGGGAGAGCCTTCAACGGCAAATCCTCCTATAGACAAATCTTCTTTTTTAAAGTAAAACCAGGGTTTTTCGATATTGGCCGGAGGCATGAAATTTTGACTTCTGTGCTTTATTTTCCAATCCTCGTATTTACCGGGACATTCCACCACGCTACCTTCCAGAGAGTCTCCCAGTAACACGTCTATGAAAAATTCTCCTAACCAGTTCACTTCCCGGGACTCAGGATTATCGTGGATCAATATCATTTTGATCAATTTCGTACCGGGTAAAGTCAAGTATTTTATCGAGAATTTCTGTCCTCTCAGTTCATCGAGCTTCTCGATCGTAAAGTTTACTTTCACGCCTTTCCACTTACCCTCACTTACTTTTTCTGAACACACGTCCTCTATCTCATAGAATGACTCAAAAGTGTCTTGTGTGATCAATCTAGGCTCTACCCCTCCGATGTGGTTTTCGAAGTAACTTTTTGGTCCAGGTTCTGGAAATCTATCATCGAGATATGTGTTACCTTCAGAGTCCTCTAACCTTATCAGATTTCCTCCAAAATTGTCCAGGACATCAAATCGGATCTCACCGTTGTCTACATGTAACACTGTTTCTCCCTCAACAACTTTCTCCTGAACCTTAACCTCACCATCTCTTTTCACTATCACCGGCAAGTCGAAATCCAGTTCCCTTTCTCCGCTGTAGTGTACTACGAGATTATCAACACAACCTAGATGTTCCTTACTCACTTCTATCTCTAATGATAATCTTATCTCTTTATCATCTCTTTCTTTCGATATCTCGATCTTTTCTTCGCCATCGCTGAAAGAACCGTTCATGTGCTCGGGAAATTTTATAGTGTATTCACCGGGCATGGGATAAGCCACAGCTTTCTCTATGATGACCGTTCTCTCTGATTCTTCTCCAGCCACTAACACATTCTCATCTAGACTAACTTCGATGTGTTTTCTGCTTTGCTTACCGTAAACGCGTTCGTTCCGACCGATGTGTTCTTTCCCTACTAACCTGTTCCAAGTCTCTCTAAAAGAATTCAAAGAAGCTTTTTTTGCCGATATCCAAAGACGTGTACTCTCGAAACTTTCACCGGGCTCAAGCTTTTTAGATACGCTCTTCAATTCACTTAGCAGGCCTCCAACCAGTTTTATCTTTTTCAGGTTATTATCACTCCACATTAACCCAGATACCGCTCCATCAGCGATGTCTTCATAAGCGGTCCAAGTCTCTTTCCATTCCTCAGGATCTGTTGGGACCAATGTTCCAGATAACATATCTGTCACAGGATCGCTTTCAATCAACTCGTCACCGAGTGGAGTGTACAGTTTTGCTTTACTATTATAAGGTTCGATATCCAAACCCCATTTTCTAGTACTTGTTTCCGAAGCCGTTTTTATGGTCTTATCACTTACATTTTCAAGTTCGGACCAAAACTCGACTTCAGAACAGTTCTGTTGGATCCTCACATGCTTTTTAATAAGTACACCAGGTTTATGTTGGCTTTCCCCGTGTAGAATCAGGTGAAGTCCTTTTTTATCCTCTATCAAATCATGATCAAATCTCAGCGTCGAATCACGGGTTTTTCCGAATGGGGGTCCGACTTGTTGTCTCAGTTCAAAGGGTAGTTCAGAATCTCTAGTCTCTTCACTGACGGTGATCTTTCCTCCTTCCAACTCAGCTTTTACTTTCAATTCATCATTGAGGAGGTAAACCTCGTCTTCCTTCTCTGCGAAGGTCAGCAAACCGTTGAACTCGCTCACGAGAGGATGATTGTAAGTCTCCATCGGGAATGATCCGTCTTCTCTTTCTATATGCGGTGTCGATTCGATGTACTTGACCTCTTCATCATCAAAATCGAGTTGGATAGGTAGACTTAAGCCCGCGTTCTCTTTCCTCTCTAATGAAAATCGCTTCTTCTTTTCATCTCCATCGATCTCAAAAATGAGTTCTCCTTTCAATGCTTTATCAGTTCGGTTTTGCAGATCGAAATATATCTCCTTTTCTTTACCAGAGAACAGGTAGTTCACATCTTTATAGGTATCAATCTCGACTGCAGGTTCGATCTTACCGCCGGTAACGAGCTTGCACTCTTCACCGTTTATCTTGAGGAAGGTATCGATGGTCTCAGACGATTTGTGAGAGGATTCATAGGTTTCCGCCTTATCATCCACGATGAATTCTCGAGAAATGATCTTGGTCCCACCTTCCCCAACAGAAACTGAAGAGGGAAAATCTTCCATAAATTTCAGTCCCTCGAAAGGATTCACCTCGATATCTATCTCTTTCTTTTCTTCCGTATCATTCTCTATCTCTATAGTAAAACGGTTCTCTATCCCTACAAATATCTCGTGTGAATCGACTCTTGCTTTTACAGTAAATTCCTCATCCTCTATCTTCCTAGAAATACCGGTTATGCCCCACCCGTACCTGTCGATGTCGACTTCCATCTGATCATCTTCAGCTTCGAATCTATAGCGGTATATCTTCATATCCTGAACCGTCATATCATCTGGTTCCTGTTCTATTTCCTTCTTCTGATGCTGGTACCAGTCCTCGTGTTTATCCAACCATCCCTTGGTCAGTTCGTTCTGATGTAATAGAGGTATATAGTCCTGCATGTAAACGGTGGTATCAGGGACCCAGAACATGCCGACCTTCTTGTAAAGCGGCATAGCGTTAAGATTACCGGACCACGTGTGAAGATCGACTCTCTCTATACCGTCTTCGATAGCCTTTTCTATAGATCTTAGTAAAAGGCGTTTACCAAACTTTTTCCCTTTAGCCCTTTGAATAACTCCAAGCAGACCAACATAGGCTGCGCCTTTTTCCCTCCAATGAGGTGTGAGTTCACAGATTCCAACCGGAATCCCGTCATCATCTATCGCAACAAGGTTGGCTATAGAAGAACTCTCGTCTAACCAATCACTGACCCGTTCTTTATCGAATGGGATCCCTCCTCCGAAACCTCCTGGCCAAGATTCCTTGAACTTGTTGAACATCTCCGCTACATCTTTGGCCATGGATGGCTCATACTCTACAATCTCCCCTTCGGATTTGCTCAAGATGCTCACCTTTCTAGTGGAAGATAACACATTGGTTATATGTTTATTGTTATGGACTTGATGAATGCTGTTTTCGCAGTTGGTAATACTTTTATAAAAAGTTCGATTACCTCCAAATATGGATAGATCGGATGTAAAAGATATAGATGTCATTTTTTTCGATGTAGACGATACTCTATTCGATCAACATGAGGCACACAGGAGAGCCCTTAATCAATTAAAGAATAAGTATCAAGTTTTCGATGAAGTAGATTTGGAAGACGTAATCCAGGCATTTGAGGAAGCGGACAGCGAGGCAATCGAGGAGTTCAGGAACTCCGTTCCGATGGAAGAGCTGCGATGGAACAGAAGCGAGAAATTTCTAAAAAAACTTGGCGTTACTCAAGATTTCACCGAAACTTTCCATGAAGAATTCTATCGTATATATCCTTCTATCCCGGTTGAAGTTGATGGAGCCGAAAAAGTGGTGAAAGAACTCCATTCTAGATATGAGTTGGGTGTACTCACGAACAGTACTGAGGAAGTTCAGATGGAGAAACTCCGTGTTTTAGAGTTGAAAGAATACTTCGATACTTTCGTCTTTTCCGAAGAAGTAGGTTCTAGAAAACCCGACGAGGGAATATTTCTTCACGCTCTAGACGAAGTGAATAAGAGCAGTGAAAGGTGTATGTATGTAGGAAACTCGTTCAGAAGCGATATCAAAGGTGCGGAAAAAGTGGGTATGCGGACTTGCTGGTTGAATAGGCATGATGAAAAGGCAGAAGACACGATACCTGACCTGGAGATAAAAGAATTATCAGAACTGTTAGAGATCTTTTAGTAAAGAGAACAAATCTCTAGATATCGGTAGGTTAAAGATTCACGAAAGATTTTTAACAACCACTTCTGTATGAAATTACCATCTGATAAACATGGAGATGTCCAAGAAAGACGAGTACGAATTCAAGAAAGCGGTGGAGGAGATCGAAGACTTGAGAGGGAGGGGGACAGAACTCATATCTCTTTACATCCCTCCTGACAAATCTATCCACGATGTCAGTTCTTACATCAATGAGGAGATGTCAGAGAGTTCGAACATCAAATCGAAATCTACTAGGAAAAATGTGCAATCCGCTTTGAAGTCTATAAAGAGCAAGCTGAAATATATCGACGAGGTCCCTGAAAACGGCGTCATCTTTTTCGTCGGTGAAGTCTCTGCCGAGGGTGATAAAACGAGGATGGTCTCGAAGACAGTAGAGCCGCCGGAAAAACTTCAGACTTTTACGTATCGCTGTGACTCAGAATTTTACGTAGAGCCGTTGAAGGATATGGCCGGAGAAAAAGAAAATTACGGTCTGATCGTGATCGATCGGAGCGAAGCCACCATAGGTATTCTTCGTGGGAATAGAGTAGAAACATTGAATCACATACAATCCATGGTACCGAGCAAGCACTCTAAAGGTGGACAGTCCGCTCAGCGTTTCGAGAGGAGTATCGAAAAAGCAGCCCACAATTACTTCAAAAAGGTCGGAGATAAAGCTAACGGCCTTCTACTCGAAGAAGATGTCGACGGCCTTTTGATAGGTGGTCCTGGAAGAACTAAAGATGATTTTATGGAGGGAGATTTCCTACATCATGAGCTTGAGAAGAAGATCATCGATACCTTCAATACGGGATACACGGACGAGTACGGGTTGAAAGAACTGATGGAGAATGCGCAGGAGACTTTATCCGACCTAGAGGTTATGAAGGAGAAGAAACTAGTTGATAGGCTAATGGAGGAGATAAAAGATCCAAAAGGTGGCCTAGCAGTCTATGGAGAGGAAGAGACGCTGAAAGCGCTCAGGATGGGTGCAGTGGACACCTTGCTCATCTCTGACGGTATAGATAAACAGATGTTGGATTTCGAATGCGATAATTGCGGGAATCAAGGAACTGAGACTATTGATACAAGTTCTAGAAATGATGAACATACCTGTCCGGAGTGTGGATCAGAATTGACTTCGGTTGAAAAGGAAGATATAATCGATTTCTTTTTCGATGAAGCCGAAAAGGTCGGGACTGACGTGGAGATGATATCAGATCAATCTGAAGAGGGCGAACTTTTACTGAACGCTTTCGGTGGTGTAGCCGGAATACTTCGTTTCAGGATAAATTGAGGAGTTAAAATGAGTTACCCGATGCTCGAATTCAAAGATGAGATAATAGAAGAGATAAAAGGGGCAGTAGATGTTCCTGAGGGTAAGATAGATATCGAGATACCTCCTGAAGAGAGAGGTGACTTCGCCTTTCCCTGCTACCCTCTATCTCCGATACTTGAAAAAGATCCTGAGTCTATAGCTGAGATGATCCACGACGAGATAGATCTGAAGCGTGGAGAAGTGAATAAAGCAGGTCCTTATCTGAATTTTAAGATAAATGAACGGTACCTATCTGAGAAAACCATAGAAGGATGTTTGAAGAAGGAAAAAAGATTCGGTGAGCTCCCCCAAAAAGATAAAAAAATAATCATAGAGCATACTAGCGCCAATCCTAATGGACCATTACACGTCGGAAGAGCCCGTAACCCTATAATAGGAGATACTCTCGCAAGGATCTACGAAAAGATAGGTTACGAGGTCGAAAGACAGTATTATGTCAACGATATAGGAAGACAGATGGCGATACTTACCTGGGGTCAGAAGAATTTAGAAGAAGATGATTTGCCTCCGCCAAAGAGAGATAAGGAGGATTATGACCTGGTTAGGTATTATCAAAAAGCAAGCCAGATGTTGGAAGAAGAGGAAGGATTAGAATCTGAGATCAGGAAGATAATAAAAGCGATGGAAGAGGGTGATGAAGAAATTTTCACTTCTCTGAAGAAGAATTCAGAAAAAGTCCTGTCTGGTATAACTCGATCATTGGAAAGACTCAATATAAAGTTCGATAGCTACCAGAATGAATCTTCTTTCATAGAAGATGGTTCGGTCAAAGATGTGATAGAAGATCTCTCAGGTTTGGAAGATACCGAGGATGAGGAAGGAGCGTTATATTTTAAACTAGATGATGATAAGATATTCATCACTAGAGAAGACGGGACGAACCTTTATCCTACAAGGGATATCGCCTATCATATATGGAAAGCAGGGAGAGCTGATGGTTTGATAGACGTTCTAGGTGAAGATCATAAGACTCACGGCCGATTTATAAAAGAGGCTCTAGAAGCTCTGCAGATAGAACCTCTACCTGAGATAGTTTTTCATTCTTTCGTGACTTTTGAAGGTGAGGAGATGTCCACCCGGAAGGGATCCTATGTTACCTTGGATGAATTTATGGATACATCGGAAGAAAAGGCTAAAGAGGAGATACTGAAAAGAAGGGACGATCTTTCCGAAGAAGAGGTCGAAAAGATTGCGGAAAAGGTAGGATTGAGCGCGGTTAGATACAACTTGATAAGGGTTCAACCCGGAAAACCGATCGATTTCAAGTGGGATGAGGCTTTGAATTTCCAAGGGGATAGTGCACCATTCATTCAATACAGCTACGCTAGAGCTCACGGCATCCTTGAGAAGGCGAAAGATGACGTGAGTATGGAGGGATTGGATTTAGAAGAACTCGAAGAAGGTGAAATTAGACTTCTAAAGAAAATCTCTAAACTTCCGATGACCCTTTTGAATTCTGCGGAGAGCAACGCACCTCATAAGATGACCCAATATGCGCAGGAATTAGCTGCGGAGTTCAACCAGTTTTACAGAGACTATCCTGTTTTAGAATCAGAGGAGAAAAGAAGAGAAAGATTGGCAATAGTGAAGAGTTTCAGCTATTCGATGGAATCAGTACTCGATACGCTAGGTATGAAAAAACCAAAAATAATGTAAAAAGGTAAAGAAAGGGGTTTTTAGTTTTTTATCTGAGCCTGTCTTTGAACATGTAGAGTCCGACTGCTACACCGATTATTATGATCGGTATCAGTGCGTAAACCACGTACTCTCTCCAAACAGGTGGATCAACAGTTATAGTCTGTTCGGCATCATTGTCAAATCTTAGATCAAGAGGCTCGTCTATTGCAGTTATGTTAACATTTACCGTGTTTTCCCCGTCATTTTCTGGCTCCCAATCGAACCGTACCGTGAAGACACCTTCCTGATCTATTTCATCTAGAGCCATTTCCTCTCCATCTTGGTAGAATGTTACTTCACCTACACCAATATCTTCATCGTTCACTGTCAATATTGTTTCGAGTTCCTCAGCGTCTAACTCTCCATAATTTGTCACGTTCACGCTTATAGTTACTGTATCGCCAACTCTAATATCTTCGTGAGAGAATTCCATATCGAGAACACTGATATCTGGTACGGGTCCTCTCTCTATTATTATCGTTTTCTCTATCACCCTGTAGTTTCCTTCGCTGTAGATGCTTGGTTCGTCGGTAACATTCAGTCTTATGGTGTACTCACCTGCCTCATCGAATTGATCATATGTCCAAATTTCCTGCTCATTTGTAACATTTTCATCTTCGCCTATGAGTGTCCAGTTATAATCTAGAGCACTACCTTCGTACTCTTCAGGATGTGCTACGATTTCTGTGGCATTGAAAGTCACGTTGGTTTCTTTTTGTAATCTGACCGTGGGTTCCATTGAGACATTATCATTCCATTCTATACTGAAGTCACCTACTGGGTCAGTGATATCCCATACTTTCACATCTATGATCGAATCGTTGTTCCAGTTTCCGATCACGTCAGTCACGTTAAGGTTGACTTCGTATTCGCCGGGTTCATCGAAAGTATGTGTGACGTTTTCGCCTTCCTGGATCTCACTTCCATCGCTGAAGTTCCACTGGTACATGTCTACAACTCCTGTTGCCACGTCTTCGAAGTACCTACCACTGAACTCTACTTCCTCGGTTTCATTGACATGAGCCATATCACCTAGAGATATGTTTTCGTTGTTCACTGTGATGTGCTCTCCTTGTGGACCGTCTCTATCTACCGTGATTGGGATTGTATCAGAGATTTCTTCACCGCTACTTTCTGTTACTTCCAATATGAGTTCTCCTTCCGTCGCTTCATCGAATTTGTAACTGAAATCGGTTAGATCTGCGCCTTCTTCTTCGTGTGTATCCTCATCCCATGACTCATCCCATGACCATCTATAATATATCGCTCGACTGGTTACAGGAGTGTATTCCGCTCTAAATGTTACATTAGTACCTTCTCTGATCACCCATTCACTTTCTTCATTTTCTTTTTCGTATATACTCGGTCGGACCTCTCGGTCTGGATCGACTAGTATTTCTACCTCGCCTTCTTCTGAACGTCTCACGTCAAATGTCAAATCAGAGGTTACACCGTTTTCCATCGGATTGATATCTAGCGTGGTGTAATTTTGAACTTCTACGTTATCGGGTATCTGTTCTTCTGAATCTTCACCAACGTATCTCTCGTATCCTTCACGCAATGTCATCTCGTAAGTATGATACCTTTGATTGCCGTACATCCGATCATTTTCGACGGTCAGGTCTATGATATGTCTTCCAGGACCGATATTCACTGGTTCGTATGTTCTCGTGGTATTGAAATATATCTCTCCTTCAAAGAGATTAGTTGCGTTTACCTCTCCTGTAAGCTTCTCTGTGAACTTTTCGCTGAATTCGGCCGTATAATTCTTAAGTCTGAAAACTGTCTCATTAACTGTGATGAATTCAGGAGTATGTGTTATGTTCTTAGTGTAGTTCAACCTTTCCTTGAATCTTTCTATATCGGCATCATCTAGATATCCATCACCATCACCAAGAGCCAAGTCTATCTGCATCGCTAGATTCCCGATGGATGAATAATCTAAAGTTTCTATCCTTGTACCGGCTCTTAAACTCCTATTTGTTGTGACAGTAAGATTATCTTCTTCCGTATCTGCGTCATAGTCAAATTGGATGTCTGTATGGAATTCCTCTGGCTCAGATTCATAGACTGTATTCTTACCTAATGTTATCACTCTATTGTCTTGATCAAATGAGATCGAATCATTTACTAAAGGTCTGTAACCGGGTGCATCTACAACCAAAGTATAATCATAATCAATCGGTGCTCTGATTCTAAATGTTGGTCCCACTTTAATCCTTTGCAGTATTCCTACATCTTCGTTGTAGAGTGTTATGGCCATTTCCTCTCTGATACCACTACCTTCTTGATCTACCAATCGGCCTTCCACAATAG
>Ga0207421_10003333_pt1 | contig 19190 bp, 27 predicted proteins | sample SodLakKL_010_SED_4_FD_187542 | JGI IMG/M metagenome (GOLD analysis project Ga0207421, IMG submission 187542) | Alkaline sediment microbial communities from Lake Tanatar, Kulunda Steppe, Russia - 8KL_010_SED (SPAdes) (version 2) | ecosystem: Environmental > Aquatic > Non-marine Saline and... | reverse complement strand
TTCCGGGAGGGTAGGCTTCTCGTCAGGCTCCACAGGCTCCACGAATGCACCCGGCGATCGGGTGCACCCTCTCCGTCCTCTCCTGCTTCCAACGCTTCGAGGAGCGGAGTCTTCAACCCGTGGAGATGTTCGGAGAAACCCTGTCCACGGCGGGCTACGACGAGCGCAGCTGCCTGATGGATCGTGATATGGTAATATGGACAATATTTTTGTCTTCCGATTACGGATGTGTAGGCGGGATTGACTTCTCGAACCTTGACTCCTTCTTTATGAAGGTATGGTAAATAATGTGAAGAAATTCGTTACTGCTTAAACCTCCGACCTCCTGTTAATAGGCCGTTCATTTCTCCGGGAGATTTTTTAATATCAGCGAGTCTAAATACTCATGAATGTCGGCGATCGAACGGGTTATCCTTATTAATGTGAGGTCCTAAGATTTTCTTCCAAAAAGATCGAAAAATTAGGTCATTGAATGAGAAAAATTTTGGTACCTATCGACTCTACTGAATACGATTATACCTTTAGAGCAGTCGAAGTCGCTATAGAAGTCGCGTCCAGCTGTGGGGGCGATGAGGATCCGGAGTTAATCTTATTGCATGTACTACGCTCCATGTCCGGACTACCTGAAAATCTTATGGAAAAGGAAAAGGAGCTGGAAAAACGTCGTGTTAACGGTGAATTTGAAAATATAAAGGATTTATGTGAAGAAGAGGGAATCCGAAACGTAAAAACTGTCATAAAGGATAGAAATTCTCAAAGTAAGGGGGAAGTGGATTATCATATAATAAGGACGGCGCAAGAGGAAAACGTAGATCTAATCGTAATTGGGTCGGGGAGAATTCATGACGGAAGTCTGGGCGGAAGGATAAAGAAGGCTATGTACGGAAGCGTGACGGAAAAAGTTCTGCACGAAGCTCCTTGCTCGATTCTGATTGCCAGGATCTGAAGTTGATACCGGTAGGATCTTACTTGAGGTCGATCAACCGCCACTCCTTATATCGGATGTCAATGCCGATGTGGGACAGATCTCTGTGCATCGACCACATCGTATACACCTATCTCTTTCGAGCACGGGCGTCTTTCCCGAAACATCGATGGCGTCTACGGGACAGACCTCCTCGCAAAGTCCGCACCTGTCGCATCTCTCCGCAGTTATCTCCGGGAAGTCCACAAATCTTGAGGGTTTCTCCACCCTGGAGGTTTTGGGGGAGAAAAATCGTCCCAGCCATTCTCTGTCGAAAATTTCCCTGAAGAATTTTTTAAACATAGTTAACGGCAGGTAATCACCTCTCCATACAAGCTATACATGGGTCTATACTTACGTATGTAGCCACTGCATCGGGAACTGTGGGCGTCCCTTCCGCCATGTGGTCGATAAAAGCCTTTAGGTTTAGTTCTGTGGGTGTTCGGATTTCGATGTTATCTATTTTTCCTTCGGAGTCAGTTTTAACCATATAGGTGAGTTTACCCCTCGGAGCTTCGTTTTTAACTTTTCCTTCTCCGCCGGCTATATCCACTTCGGCCTTCACCGGACCGGGGTTCATTTTTTCGATCGCGTTTTTGATTATTCCCGCGCTTTGAGTTATTTCTTCGAACCTCTGAACGGCTCTGGCGTGTATATCCCCGTCGGATCCATAGACTGTATCGAAGTCGAGATCCCGATAGGTGGTATGGTCGCTTCTAAGGTCCCTGTCGATTCCCGAGGCCCTCGCGACAGGTCCCGTGGCGGGTGCTCTTCTGGCGTCCCTTCTGGATAACTGTCCTATTCCCTTTGTCCGGATTGAGATCGGGCCGCTTTCGAGAAATTCTCCGTATCTATCTATCTTTTCCAAAAATTCATCTAATCTATGGGGAAGGTCTTCGAGGAGGCCGTCAGGAGCATCCCGCTTTACACCTCCCGGCATGCACCAGTCCAGTATAATTCTGTGACCTGTGATCTCCTCTATCGTGTCCATAATTGGTTCTCTGGCGTCCAACAACCACATAGCTAGAGTTTCATGCTCTATGGAGAGAAACAACAAGATATTTGCGAAAAGATGGCTCTGTATTCTATCCAACTCGTTTAGGATCACCCTGAGATATCTCCCTCTTTTAGGCACCTTTACGGAAGCTATTTCTTCCAGAGTCTCGACGAAAGTCATGTTGTGAACGCCGGAGCATATTCCCCCGATTCTGCTCGAAAGGTAAATGCATTTTTCCCACGATTTGCCTTCCATAATCCTCTCGATGTCTTTATGCGCAAATCCTCCGTCGTATTCCGCTTCTTTTACTCGTTCACCCAACGTTTCCAGCTTTACCCTCAAAGGTTCTATGAGTGATGGATGGAGGGGGCCGATCGGAATAGAAATTTCGGGTTTTCGTCTCTCCGTCACTTTTCCACCTCGTAATCACGGAATAAATCGGGGGTGGTCTCCAAGAGCGCATCCACTATTTCCTGAGGCCTGGGAGGGCAGCCCGGAACTTTTACGTCCACCGGAATATGCTTGCTGACGGGGGGATCCGCCTCCCCCTCCTCGAACAGGCTTCCGGAGCAGGAGCACTGCCCGATCGCGACGACGGCTTTGGGTTCCGGAATTTTTCTGTAGAGGGGAACCAGTCTCTCCCGCCACTTACCTGCGACGGGCCCCGTCACGAGGACGATGTCCGCCTCCCGAGGGTTGGGGTGGTGCATAAACATTCCGTATTGTTCTATGTCGTAGCGCGGCCCCATGCAGGCAAGTATCTCTATGTCGCAACCGTTGCAGCTGCCGGTGTTGAGATACGATATGTGGAAGGACTTTCCACGTATAAAATCCTTGATTCGTTTCATATTTTTGCCGTCCTTTTCATTTCCACATCCTCAGAGGGAGGTCCCAGCTACCGTTATTGCAGTGATTATTAAAACTATTAAAGCAGCAAAGTAGATAATTTTTTCAAAGTTTTCGAAAAGTTCTTCTTTTTCCAACCTGGCCAGTATTATTGAGCCGCCCAGAAATAACAGCAATCCATTTAAAGTGACCGCTGCGTAAAAAAATTCGGTCCCGAACGATCTTCTGAGCTCTAAAAGGGCAGGTATGAAGATCCAGATCCATGTAAGGTAGAGGACGGCCAGGAACTCTAGATTTCTTTTCATGTTTTTCCCTTCTAAATGAACCATATTATTATGAGTTTGATCGCCAGCAGCGCTAAGACTACGCTTCCGAGAAATTGTACGGAATGGTGCGGCGCCAGCAGTGGAGTCAAACCCGAGATGAAGGATATGGAGATCAGTAAGATTAGTCCTACCAATATCATCGCCCACAATGAAAGGGAGCCGAAAAATACGGTGACGAGCAGAAATATCCAGGTGAAGATCATTAAGCTTTCACCCGTCAGAAGTGCGGATTTGAAGACTCCATAGTGTTCCGTCTGGTAACCAGTTACGAGGTCCCTTCCGTAAACTACTATGAAAGGAGAGTATTTTATCTTGGAGAGAGTTAAAGCGAATGCTGCAATGAAAGCCAACGGAGTTTGAGTGATGAGAGGGCCGTTGGCATGTTGATAAGCTAAAATATCGGAAACTACTGGCGAGCCCGTTTCCATATATAGAAATGCTACGAAGAGTCCGAACAACGGCAGTTCGGCTTTCGCGGTGAAGACGCTTCTCACACCTGCGAATTTGCCGTACGGAGATCCCGTCGAAAGCCCGCCTGCGTGTTCCACTAATTTTTGAACTACCAATATGCCAAATTCTATGAAAAGCGTCAGTCCCAAAAATATTGCGAAAATGGCGAAGGACCAGAAAGCTATTATCATTATAGCCGCCGAGAAGGCGATCAGTACCGATGCGGTTTTTGGAACGGTTATCTCCTTGACGAAAAACTTTAAGGCGTGATACAGCTCCTGTTGAACGGGTGGACCGGGTCTACCTTGTATCCTTGCTATAATTTTCCTGTGCAGTCCCAGCATCAGAATTCCGCATATAAATCCTGTGGGGATCATTGCCAGACCGGATAGAAACTCCCTCATATCCTTCGCACCCCTCAGTAACCTATAAATGGCTCCTTCCTCTCATCCTTTTCCTCCTCCTTGGGTTGCTCCATCGAGCTGAGCCCTCCCGTTACGAAGGCTATCGCTAGCAAGATTGATATAGCCGAACCGGCCAAGGTATTCGGTATAATATCGACGAAAGCCAGTCCGATGACGATTACAATTCCCGCGATCGATGAGAGGCTTAATATTTTATATTTAGCCATTTTCTTATCCTCCGGTTAGGATTAAAGCTATTTCCACAGTTCTTACGAGGATGAGGAGGGAGCTAACGTGAATCATTATTATATAAGGTGCTCCGGGGGATCTGAAAAGTTCAGCTTTGGTCGCGTACACCGGGGCGATCCCGATTTCCCCGGCGACACCTATCAAAAACAGCATCGGGGCGATTCCCCTTACGGAGATATAGGTAAGTTCGTGTATGCTCAGAGTTCCGGTGCTGCCCAGAAGTATACCTGCCGATCCAAACAGGGGTATCGAGGATAACATTATCATTAATCCGTATTGAAACGCAGCGTTCAAAACGTGTCGTCCCTTGGATGCCGCGACTATCCCTATGTTGGTTATCCCTATCAGGGAGATTGAGAGTATGTAGTTGTAGAAATCCCCTGTTATTACACCCCAGGCGGTGGCGATTCCACAGACCACAGCCATGTATCTCCTTATCCTTAGATTTTTGTCGGTGATGCCACGCTTAAAGTTTTGATCAGCTCCAAATATAGGTTGAACTTGCTTTTCAGGTTTAACTAAAGTAAAAAAAGTAAAAATTACAGCTATAACGAAGAGAGCAAGCGTTACTTGTGTGAAATAAGGATTTATCTCCCCCCATCTAAGGTAGGATATTATCTCGCCCCCGAGTTCGGTAATTGGATTTGACATGCTACTTTTCACCTATAATCTTCTCTCTCAAAGCCCTCTTGAGCTCCACTCCGAGCAGCTGCATATGTGAAATTACCTTTATCAAAATACCCGCGGAGGACAGGAATAGACCGAGCAGCCAGAACCTCGGAAATAGGAAGAGAATTGCAAATCCGATCAGCCATCCACCCAACCCTATCCCCGCAAGACTGTGGATCGTGTCCCAGAGGCCCCCGGAGACATCACCCCTCTCCTTATTAATCAAGTAATAAAGCGATCCAGCTCCGATCACTGCTCCTCCTTGAAAGCCAGTGAGCAAAGCCCCGTAGATCACTAACCCTCCAGAAACTAGGATCGGGGAGGTTTCCATAATATTCAGTTTTACCCTTCTCCCTATCTTAGGTGAATCGGTAATTCCGGCGTTTAACTTCTCTTTCTCCGTGAGGATCTCCGAAAATGCCAAGGTCTCCGCAATCATGACGACTACGGTCGGCAGTATTAAGGCCTCCGCAAGATCGGTCCCCACTGCGGCCAGAATAACTATACCGGTGAGAGCTCCTCCTTGAGCTAGAATAAACTTGTGGATGTCCTCCTCCTGAAAGAGAAATCCCGCTATGGCTATCGCTCCGAAAACTGCACTGAAACTGACTATAATTTCAAACGTTCCGTCCGCCACCTTTTTTCCTCCTCTCACCTATCATCAGGTACGTAGCGATCAGGAACCCCATCAACAGGATGCTCGACTCCAGGACCGTGTCCAAACCTCTCGTGTAGTACAGTATTTCATCCATTATCCCGCCGGGGTGTGAGACGATTGTCGTTCCGAAGAAGGGCGTTCTATCGGCTAACCAGGTCGTTAAGGGGGTGAGATACCCGGTTATCCATCCCAGGGACGGCATGTGGTCCGGATATTGGACGAAGTTTTCCAGATCCGCGAAGCTCTCCAGAGGCTCTCCGCCCCTGTCGTAGGGATACAGATGACTTTCGGGATGAAGCCTTTTGGGGTAAAGTTCGTCCCCTCGAAAATCGTAGCCGTGGATTGCCACGATCGCCAGGCCGAAAATTACGAAAATGGCGAAAATTTTAGGGACGGTGTCTATTTCTGAAAGATCGTTCCAAATTTCGGACAGGTTCATTTTTTCTCACCTTTCATCTTCTCTATCAGCGAAGTTCTCAGGAACAGCCTCATAAAGATGAAGGTCATCACGACCGTAGCGGCGGCGAAGCCGAGGAGGGCGAAGACTTCGTAGAGGGAGAGGAGTATCAGCATAACGCCGAAATTAGTTACCTCCAGGTTTAGAAATCGCCCGACAGGGCTCTCGACTCCGGACCCCTTAACCGCCCCTACTATCCCTAGTCCAAAAAGCAGTAGACCTGAGATCAAGATTATATCCATTTATCTACGACCTCCGTCATTCTGATCAGTATCATCAGCGTCACGATCGTCGATATCGGCAGCATCGCCGCGAGTATGCCGGCTACGTCGAGAAAATCCTGGGTCACTATGAGACCGACGAGTCCCCCCGTCATCACTGCTAGGTTTATGAGTTTGTCCATCGGGTCGTGATACAAGATAGTCGCCAGCGCCCCTATTACTACGACGATGGCGAAAATCGGGACCATCATTCTATCTCACCCAACCCCTTTATGGCGGAAGCGATCGCGTTCGACTCTAAAGTCGCGAACACGAAGTAGATTATCGCGACTACTCCGGCGACCGGGTGTCTTACGTAAAGTGCTATTATTGCGGATATCCCGAAGCCCATAGCGTTTAGATAGATAAACCTACGTCTCTTCTCCCTCGTAGTGATCACCCTTACGGTCGAGTATATCGTGAGGATCCCCAATGTCAGAATTAGGTTGTCCAATTTATCACCCTATAACCCCCATTTTTTCAGCTAATCGGGCTATTAATCTGGACGAGTATCTGGAGTGAGTCCCTTGGATGGTGAAGATCGCCAAAACGCTCCCGACGATAAAGTGCTCGGGAGAGAAGGTTAAAAAACTGGTGACTCCGATTATCAGAGTCGTGGTTAAAGCACCCAGAGTTCCGGCATATCCGGGGTCCGAACAGATCCTGTTCCCCAAGAACACCGCAGCAGCGGCGAACAACCCTCCCGTCAGGGAGCCAAACGTGTAAATGCAGCAGGAAGCAAGAAAAGTTCCGGCCGAAGCGTCGGGGGAACATACTATATTCCCCATCATGTACCCCCCGTTTTTATCTCCTCCGATATCCTCGATGGATGAAGCGATGGCCTCCGCCCCCCTCACACCCGGCCTCTCCGGCAGTCCTAAAAAGATGTCGATGATAACGAAATTCAGCCAGGCCAAGATTCCAGCGATGAAGGTAAACAATATATCCAACATTTCACCCTCCATTCTCCTGTCGGGGTAGAATTAGGTCGAGATATCTCGTGAATAACACTCCGACGACCGTCCCTCCCACCGCAGAGCCAATGTAGAAGGTAAAGATATGGTCGAACGTGAAAAATGTTGAAACTCCCGCGATTATCCCGGCAGTGATCACGGGAGAAGGGAAAACTGCAGAAGGTTCAAAGGAAAATTTATCGGAAGGTAGCCAATCCACCCCCATCATCTTGGAGGCGACAATAGAAGCGAGAATACCTATTATGTAAACCGTAATTTTACTGGTTAGGATCTTTATCACCCATGTATTTCACGGTCATTGATTTCATTTCGTTTGGCGACTATATTCTTTTCCAATAAATCAATTTTCTCGTATCCAATCGGAAAGCATTCCTCCAATTGAAATCGAGATATTTTGAAATCCATTTCATCACCTAGGTCCTCGGGCATGCTTTTGACTTAAGCGCAAGTGAAATGCATCCGCCCGACCTGTGTTTCGTCAGGAGGGAGCTCCCGAGGGCTTGTTCTGAACTCACTACTTTATTTCTCATAAATGCCTCGGTTATCGATTCGCCCACGGAGTCCCCGTTCACCGCCATTTAGGTTGGAAAAATTCGTAGAATATTTCAGGGGATTATTTGAGCGATTACATTTTGTAAGAGGGGGAAATCTTCACGTAAAAAGGGAAAACTTAGCTTTCAGATCATCTAAAAATATTATTAAAAAAGAAAAGTGGTAGAGGGGGGATGTATCTACCCGGATTTACATTCCACCAGGCATTCCACCTGGCATTCCACCAGGAGCTCCGCCTGGAGCACCGCCAGGTCCACCGGGTCCACCGGCGGGCATCTCCTCTTGTTCCGCTGCGATTACGTCGTCTACTCTAATTATCATCGTCGCAGCCTCAGTTCCGGAAGATACTGCCTGTTTCTTGACGGTCATAGGCTCTATCACTCCCTCTTTCGTCATGTCTTTGACTTCGGAATCGTAAACGTCGAGGCCGTAGGAAGCTCCTTTTTCCTCGTGTTTGGATCTGAGTTCTACTATCGTGTCTATCGGATCCATACCGGCGTTCTCCGCCAAAGATCTCGTCAGAGATTCGACGGCGTCCGCAAAGGATCTTACTGCGAGGGCTTCCTTTCCACCGACGCTGTCCGCGAACTCGCTGATTTTCATGGCCAGCTCCAGTTCGGAAGCGCCTCCTCCTGGAACTGTCTTACCGGTTTCGACTGCCTCTCCGACGACGTTGATCGCGTCCTCTAAGGAGCGCTCGACTTCCTCGACGATGTGTTCCGTACCGCCGCGTGCGAGTATGCTTACCGCCTTCGGATTTTCGCATTCCTCTACGAAGATCATCTCGTCTCCGGATACTTTTCTTTCTTCTATCAGACCTGCCTTTCCGAGATCGTTCGAGGAGAGATCCTCTATGTTTGTGACGACAGTTCCACCGGTCGCTCGAGCCAGCTTCTCCATATCGGAACTTTTGACACGTCTAGTGGCCAGGATTCCTTCCTGAGCCATGAAGTGCTGGGCTACGTCGTCGATTCCTTTCTGACAGAACACTACGTTAGCTCCGGCTTCCTTAATCTTATCTACCATCTTTCGGAGTTCTTCCTCTTCGTGGTCTAGGAATTCCTGCAACTGATCGGGGTCGCTCACGGTAATTTCGCTGTCCGTCTCCGTCTCCTGGATCTCTATGTCGGTGTTTATGAGGGCTATCTTTGCGTCCTCAACCTTTTTGGGCATTCCGGAGTGAACTCTGTCTTTGTCCACGACGCGGCCGCCGATCATAGTGCTCTCTTCTGCACTGCCGCCTTCCTTTGCCTTGATGTCGATATCGTCTATACGAACGGTATACCCGTCGGAAGTCTTCTCTGCGACCTGTGTGACGGTCTTTACGGCGAGGTCCGAAAGAATATCGATGTTAGATTCCGCCTTTTTACCAGTGATCGATGTCTTAGCTATCTGTTTGAGTTTTTCCTCGTCTTCGATGGAAATCTCTTCAGCGATGTCTTCTAGGAACTCTTGAGCTTTCGCCGCAGCGATCGAATAACCCGATGCGATTATCGTCGGGTGGATTCCTCTGTCCAGAAGTTCGCTCGCCTCGTCGAGAAGTTCCGCGGCGAACACCACGGCAGTTGTAGTGCCGTCTCCAACTTCGTCCTCCTGAGTCTCTGCGACTTCGATGACCATCTCCGCTCCTGGGTGTTCGACGTCCATCTCGGTTAGAATTGTTACTCCGTCGTTGGTGATTACGATGTCACCGATACTGCCTACGAGCATCTTATCCATCCCTCGCGGTCCTAGGGTGGAACGTACTGCATCTCCGATAACTTTTGCCGCTCGAATGTTTGATTTTTGCGCGTCCTTTCCTTTCTGCCTCTCAGTATCTTCGGGAATAACTATTACGGGTTGGTTTCCTTGTCCGTTTGACATTATTTCTCACCTCCTTTTCGTATCGTTCAGAGCCGAATATTGAATGAATCTACTAACTTCAATTACATCTTATAAATAATCTCCCCATAGCGATCGGAGAGGGGGGAGGGAGGAGCCGAACGGGGGGGCGTCCGGCTCCCGGGATTAAAGGGCACAATGCCCTTGATAAACACAATTCTCTTCGTGTTTTGTGTTCTTGCTTTTTAAAGGATAGGGTGCAGATGGGGGGTTCAAAATCTATTCAAAGATATCGCCGATCTGACGGCTTGTGGAGTCCGTTTTTATATAGTCGAGATAACTTTATGATCGTACTTCTGAAATTTTTCTTATCCTTCCGTACTATTCTTTTAAGCATGCCGATCTGAGCAAAATCAAATGTAAAGGTAGCGAAATAGGAAAAGAGTTTTTGTTTCGGATCGTGAAATATCCGACAGTTTATCTAAAAATTTTCAATGTCTACTAGCATTCGTCCCAATCTATTTCTTTGGCCATAAGGTTTCTCAGATATGGGTTGTTCGAGTGTATGACGAATTCGTATTCTTCGGAGGATCCGGCATTTAGCCTTTTTGAGAGCACGGCGTTTAAAACGCTGTTATCGAAGTAAAGAGAGTTAACTTTGAGGATAACTTTTTCGTATATCTGTTTTTCGACTTTCCTCGCACCGTTCCGAACTTTCGAGTTTATTACCTTTCCGGTCTCCTTGACTGCTTCCGAAAAGTTGTCCTTCGCCTCGTTCAGATTTCCTCTTTCGACGTTATCGGTGACTTTTTTTGCCGAATCGGCCGCCTTTTCCATAGAATTTTCTATATCGTCGTCTTTTTCTTCCGTTGCGTTTATAGATGACTGCTTGGCGGTTTTTTCCCTCATTTCTGAGGAATAATCATCTCCCGATTGGGGTTTCCAACACTCCCAATCTTCCCTCAACCTATCGAGCTCATCCTCGGTGACTTCGTCACCAATGTCTTCCGGAGAAATCTTCTCGAGAATAGTGCCGGTCCTTTCACAGGCGGCAACGACTCGAGTCCAATCACCTTCGATTTTCAACTTTAATCCGGCTTCTGAGGCGTTTTTCTGCTTTAGTTTCGCCATTTTTTCAGTTGAGTAGGGTATCAGACCTACCTATATAAATGTTTCGATTGTCGAAAATTTATAGAAAAAATGCGTATTGAGTTTTCTTTATTCTCTTTAATGGGCATATTTTTCCTCTTTATTATCTAGCTGTGTTTTAAATTCCTTGTTACGTTATCAGCCCCAATCGACGAAAAAATGTTAGGTATTATACATGCAAATAACCTAAATTATGATAAGAGGTGATAAATTGAATTTGATTCTGGACGTAAAAACGAGAGAGGAGTACTATATGAATCATATAAAGGGGTCTTTGAACATACCGGTTTGGGATTTAGAGTTTTATCTGGATTTCCTTGAGGATAAAGAAGTGAAGGTCTATTGTGGACCTAGAGGTAAGAGGTCCAAAATGGCGGTCGATTATCTCCAGAAAAATGGAGTGGAAGCCACCGAAATTCCACCTTCCGACTTGGATGATTACGAGATGGTTGGAAAACCGATGATATGTGCGATAAATTATCTTTCCGTCAAGCCGGGGCATGAAGAAGAATTTGAGGAGAAGGTCGAGGATCTCTGTACAGAGACGATGGACAAGGAAGGTTTCATAGGGACGAAAGTTTTCAGAGCGACGGACATATCCTACGGCGGGGCGATGCTGCAGGGAGAGTACGAAAAGATAGAGATACAACCCACAAAGTATGTTATGTTGACATATTGGAGCAACAGAAAAGTTCATGAAAAGTTCCACGACTTACCGGAAATTATGGAGGGGTTCCAAGATATAATGCAACATATCGCCGTAACTCCCTACGAAGAATTCGGCGAGATTATTCATTAAAAAAACGTGAAGTACGAGAAGAACAACAAAAATGCTATCAATATAGGTAGAATGATTTTCCAGGGCTCCACGTCGAGGAGTTCGGGGAATGTTACCGGGCCGTAATCCTCTTTCATGAGCGAACTTTTGAGAGAAGGATAGACCACGGAAAAAATTTCGGCCCCGATCAAAATGCCTATCGCTCCGAAAAGGGCATGTATAGAACCAGTTCCTATAGCACCGGCCGCAGTGCCGGGACAGTAACCTAGCAGGGCGAAACCGACGCCGAAAATTAGTCCGCCTAAAATTATTCCCTTTGGATATAACGGTTTTGGGCTCAGTCGAATTAAATCAAACCTTTTCATTAGGTAGATACCCGACATACCCGTCACAACTGCCGTGAGCATTATCTTCACGATCGTAAAATCTCTGAGAAGCAGTTGGTTTAAGATCAAAGTATATTCGGTCGCACCTCCTTTCTGGAGTAAAAATCCAAAAATTATGCCGAGGAAAAAACCGATTGAAAGCTGTGCCTTTTTACGATCATGCAGGTTTTTGAACATGTCAGATTCCTCCTATGAAATTGAATAAAAACAGTGCAGTTGCTATCCCACCTGCAAAGAAGAGTACGAATGCTAGCCAGCTGCTCACTGCTAATTGTGAAGAACCGGTAATGCCGTGTCCACTTGTACATCCCCCGGCCAGACGGGCGCCGAAACCTATCAGTGTCCCTCCAAAAAGGGCGGCGGTCAGCCTCAGAATTGCCGACCCTCCAAAGACGTTCGACCAAATAGCGGGGATGACTTCTACCTTAAAATTTCCGGATAAAATGGCAGATGAGAAAGAACCGATAATTAAGCCGAGTACGAGCATCCACTCCCAGTCTATCGTGGGGGCGAACTTCCGGAAATATTCCCTATTTTCGACCTTTTTGCCCCGGATAAGCCTTTCTATAATACCTCCAGTTCTTGCGTATGCGGTGGAGCATCCGATAGATCTGTCGGAGAGCAGGAAACCCAACCAGACCAAGATTCCAATTCCAATACCTACAATCCAAGGGGACCATCTGGCTAGAAAAAACCAATTCATAACGTTATTTTTTAGAGATTCTTGATATAAGAAATCTGCTTAGGGAGAATTCATAAAATTCTTTTGTCTATAAGAATCTAAAGCTTTTTTCTAAGCATTTTATGCATTTATGATATCTATCAGCATTAATTAGGGTTGATGGTTTCCGGAACTTTTTATGCTCATCATAACCTTTATTTCTGGGTGTATTTCCGTGTTATTTTCAGTAACTTGGTCGAGAAGTTTCTCGAGCGTATCTAAGTTAAATTACCTAATTCATCGATCCGAGTGGAGGGGGGAATAATCTACCGTGTAGGGATTTTCTATTTTAGAGATTTGATGAAGATTTTAAGGTTCTCTACCCCTTTCTTTCTCCGGATACTTTCGAATCTCAATTTCTCCGATAATCGGGCTAAATATGAACATGTTTTGTTTAGGGGGTTAAAGTGGAGGTCTAAAGTTTTTTCCCTGATATTTCGTTTTCGAAATTTTTCGAAAAAATCCCGTTTAAGGTTCTTCAAGATCTAGCTCGAACCCGCCGGTAAATTTGGACGCCGCGTTATAGAGCAGGGCTGATATTGCTCCACCTATGAAGCCTCCAACCGCGCCTGCGAGTAACCCCATTAATAACGCTAAAATTCCAAGTCCTGCACCCATTCCTTGCATGGGGCCTACCCCCATTTGGAATCCTGGTCCTTGCAGCGGAACTCCGACAAAGCCGGTCAATATAAACGCGATAATTCCCCATATCAGTCCCCAGATAACTCCTATGAGTGCGGCGGTTGAAGCTACGGATATAACTCCTACCCGTTTCACGTTTTTCTTAGCCATAATTTTCACCTCACAAATGGTAATCGGACCTACTAATTAAAAGATCTTGAGTTATATGTTCGGCTTTAACTCTATCCCGAGACCTGTCCCCGGTGGCGGGACGGAGAGTATTTTTTCGGATCGATCTACGCGAGTTGTTCATACGAATCGGGGCGCTAATTTAGGTATTATTTTCCGCTTGAAATTATTTTAGTCCTGGAGCGTCGGTAAAATTCTAAGATTCTCTGAAAATTGTGTAAAATAAATAAAATATTTTATTCGGGCGGGGAACAGTAATAGTTGGTGTTTATCTGTCCGAAGGTCCAAGGTTGAGGAGCGATGAAATACCCGAGAATTCGAAACACGTGAAATGGGAAAGATTTGCTCTTCTAAAATCGGTTGGAGTCACCAGGGAGGAGTTTGAAAGACCCTTAGTTGGAATAGCGAACACTTGGAACGAGGCTCACCCTGGAACCTACCATCAGAGAGAGCTCGTCCAGAGGATAAAGGACGGAATAAGGGAGTCCGGTGGGACCCCCTTCGAGTTCAATACTATAGCGCTCTGCGACGGACTCGCTCAAGGACACGAAGGTATGAAATACATCCTTCCCCACCGAGATATCATAGCGTCGAGCATAGAGGCCACTGTCGAGGCGAATAGGTTTGATGCCCTAGTTTGTCTCGGGACTTGCGACAAGATAGTGCCCGGCATGGTGATGTCGATCGCCAGACTTGACATACCTTCCATCATGGTAACGGGAGGATACATGCTGCCGGGAAAATTCAGAGGAAGGACTGTACTTTCGAGCGACGCGACAAAAAAATATGGATTGATGAAGGACGGGGTAATGGAAAGAGACGACTACATCGATATGGTGGGGAATTGTTGCCCTACTCCGGGTGCTTGCCCAGGCATGTGGACGGCGAACACTATGGCGTCTATTTCGGAAGCATTGGGAATTTCGATGAAAGGAAACGCAGCCGCGTCGGCGGTAAGCTCAAAAATAAAGGAAATTTCATATAAAGCCGGAAAACTTGTCATGGAATTGTTCTCCGAGGGGTTGACTGCTTCGGATATACTAACCGGTGAGAGCCTCGAAAATGCGGCGAAAGTGCTGATGGCGACGGGAGGATCCACAAACGCCACGATACATTTGCCGGCGATTGGCAATGAATTGGGTCTGAAAATCTCAAAGGAATTCTTCAACCGATGTGCTGAGGAGATTCCTACCCTTTGTGGCGTAGACCCGATAGGCGATTACACGATGAAGGACTTGGATGAAGCGGGGGGAATTCCGGCTCTGATGAACGAGATCGAAGAGGATTTGAATCTGAATGTACGGACTGTTGATGCCGAAAGACTGAAAGATAGATTGGTGGGCTCGACGCGGACTTCACAAGAGGTAATAAGGACCCGGGAAAATCCTTACTACTCTGAAGGAGCGATAGCGGTTCTGGAGGGTAACTTGGCGCCGGACGGTGCCGTCGTCAAGCAGAGCGCGGTCGATGAAAAAATGCTCGTTCACGAGGGTCCTGCGAGGGTCTTCGAGGGGGAGGAAGCCGCTTTTAAAGCCTTGATGAACGATGAGGTGGAGGAGGGTGACGTTATCGTGATACGCTACGAAGGTCCGAAAGGCGGCCCCGGTATGAGAGAGATGTTTGATATCCTACAAGTGATAGACGGCAAAGGGATGTCGGACTCGGTCCCGGTGGTAACCGACGGACGATTTTCAGGCTCCAACAGGGGAGGTACTATAGGACACGTTTCACCCGAAGCTTTCGACGGGGGACCCATAGCGTTCGTGGAGGACGGCGACGAGATAGAGATAAATATTCCGGAAAGGAGATTGGAAATGAACGTTTCAGAAAGGGAACTTCAACGAAGGAAGAAAGGCTGGAAGCCTCCGGAGATGGAAGAGACGGGATTGCTCTTCATGTACTCAAAACTGGCCAGCTCTCCCTTTGAAGGAGCCGGTATGACTTTTTGCAACGGTTTGAAGAGTTAATCTTTTTTCGGTCACTCTTTTCAGAACGGGGGAAACGATCGAGAGTGGTGGGCCCGGGGAGATTCGAACTCCCGACCTTCGCCTCGTGAAGGCGACGTCATAGCCGCTAGACCACGGGCCCTTCGACCTTTTAGACAAAAGGACAGTGATCCTCTAATTTTGTTTTGACCACATCTAAAGTAATTTTCCTATTAATACTCGTCTTGAGCTTCTTCCTCCAACTCTTTTCGGAGGTCGTGTTAATTCCCTTTCTCTCACCGCTTAATAATCGATAAAAGTGGATATGTTCTTTCCGTCGTTTTTCATCGATAAATCATCCTTCGAAGAGGGAAAAGGTTGTTTTCTCTTCGATCCCGTCCTTCTGTTTTTCTATAATTTCTTCGACCGCGTCCGGGGAAACTGCCGATGTGGTGCCGGGTTCCGTACATGCTATCGCTCCCGCTGCTTGTCCGTACATTAAAATGTCCGTTATTTCTTTGGCTTCCTTACTCGCTATTTCCCTTTCAGGGTCATTTATTAACTTGAATAGTATCCCGGAACAAAAAGCATCTCCCGCACCCGACGGGTCCACACACTTTATATCAAAGGCTGGTTGTTCGATCTTGATATCTTCGGTCGCCAGAATAACGCCTTTACTTCCCTTGCTGATCAGGACCGTTTCTGCGCCTTTGTTGATCAGCTTCCGGATGGCCGCTTCGACGTCGTTTTCTCCGGTCGCGTTGATCGCTTCATCCACATTGCAGTGGAAAATGTCGGTGTATTTCAGGACGGGGAGAAGAAAGTCCCATTCTCTTTTATAAGGGTTTACCATGTCCAAAAAAGTTGTAAATCCTTTTTCTTTCGATCTTTTAAGGACCTCGTCTACTTCACTATCTATCCCCGTTATTCCCGAAGCTAGGTAAAATATTTCAGGGTCGTGGTTTTCTATGACTTTCAATACGTGGTCCAATCTTAAATCTAGGTTTGCGCCCGGATCCACGTGAAATCTTCTGTCTTCGTTTTCCACGATCAATATAAGGTCCTTCGAAGTTCTTTTCTCGGATTTTTGGAGAAAAGTTCTAATTCCGTAGTTCTCAAGGGAACTTTCCATAAATTTGCCGAAAATATCGTCTCCGACCGCTCCGACCACCCCTAGATCTCCGGAGGTCAAACCCAACTTTACGAGATCGATTGAAAGGTTTGCAGGATTTCCGCCGGTATGGAGGTCTATTCCGGTAGGTGCATAGACTAATTCTGAGGGAGGGGCAACTCTAGGCAGGTTTGCTGCCACTATGTCGGCGACCAGAAATCCGGCCGATAAAATCTTCATGGAATTTCCCTCTCTTTCCTCTTATCCTTTTTCCTATTTTTTACTTTGGAATTGGAGATGCTTCAAAGCTTTTAATGAGGAATATGTAAATTTAATCGATATGTACGCTGTCACTCTTGGCGAGTTTTTAGCCGAGTTCTATCGAGTCGGAATAAACCAACCGTTACGTCAAGTGGGGGAGTTTAAAGGACCTTTTCCAGCCGGTGCTCCGGCCATCTTTGCGGACGTCTTGGCGAAACTCGGAAGTTCGAGCGGATTTATAGGGGTCGTTGGAGACGACGATTTCGGTAAGATCGCGTTCGAGAAATTTGAAGGGGACGGGGCGGATACGTCACATATAGTAATTTCCGGAGAATATACTACAGGGACTTCCTTCGTGTCATATTTTGAAGATGGAACGAGACAGTTTTTGTTCCACTTGAGCAATGCGGCGGCCGGTCAGCTCTCCAAATCCCACGTGGATTCGTCTTACATCTCCGAGGCGAGATTTTTGCACGTCACCGGATCGACGCTCGCTATTAACGAATCCTGTAGGGAAGCCGTGTACGAAGCCGTCGGAATAGCGGATAGAAACGGTGCAGAGATAACCTTCGATCCGAATATAAGGCCTGAGCTGTTGAAGGGAGAGACTATGATGGAAGTCAGCGAACCTATTTTGGACGCATGTAGTTACCTCCTGCCGAACGAGGGCGAGTTAAAAAATTTGGTCGGGGATAGTTGCGATGATGTCGCTTCCTGCGCAAGGAAACTCCTGGAAGAGGGAATTAGAGCGGTTATAGTTAAAAAGGGTAGTGAGGGGGCATCGATTATAACTGAAAGTGAGGAAACTACTGTCCCTTCTTTTTCGGTCGATGAAGTAGATCCCACAGGGGCAGGGGATTCATTCAATGCCGGATTCGTCCACAGCCTGATGGAAGGTAAAGATCTATACGACGCGGTCGAGTTTGCAAACGGAGTCGGAGCTCTTTCCGTAACGGAAGTAGGAGGGATGGAAGGGGTAAAGGGTAAGGAGGAAGTGGAGAGTCTGTTAGGGGGAGAGGTTGTCGGCGACTAGATTTCGTCAAAACTGATGACCTCATTGGAAGGAAGGTCTCCAGTAAAGGCCTCCCGGACCTGTACGCATTGGATGTATATTTATGAAATGTTACTTGCTTCTGAAAAATTTGAAAGGTGAAGGAAAAACTGTAGGTAATTAACTTTTCAACCTTTCCCCTATCCGGGCGATATGAGTCAATGCGCTCTCGAGATGTATCCTTTCGTTGGCGCTCTGTTTTAAATCGAAATCATAATTCCCCATTTTTTCTACAAGCTTTATCTTGACAGGATCCGGGGCTTTTAAGTTGAGGACTTCTTTTTGGATCTGTCCAAGTAAATCTTCGGGTTCCACTCCCTTGTCTATGAGGAGATTCAGCAATTTCTTCCTTGCTCCTTTAAAATCTCCCCCGAATGCCTTGTCCACCATCTCCACTACACCTTTCGTTCTTGAAGATCCGTAAGCTCTGTAGACCAAATCCTCGTCTATTTTGTTTTTTTGAGTGGAAGCGGATTGTAACAAGTTGATGGCGTGAGGAATATCTCCTCGAGTGATGTTCATTATGGCTTTGAATCCGTCCTCGGTCAGCTCTATACTTTCGTTTTTCTCGATTTCCCTCAAGATACGCTCGGATTTATCTTCCGATGGGCGGCCAAACCTTATCATGGTACATCTCGAGATGAGGGGTTCGATTATATTGCTCACATTTTCAACGGCAAGAATAAATCTACAATTATCCGAGTGTTTCTCCATAGGTCTCCTCAATGCGTTTTGAGTTTGTGAATCTTCCTCGTCAAAATCCAGTAGATAAAGAATTTTATGAGGAACTTCTCCCATAGGGGGGCTTTTAATGTGATCCAGAATTTCTTTTCTCAACCTAAGCCTTTTGTTAGATCTCGCACCACGTCTCCTCCTTTTCGCTTCCTGTATCTCTCCACCTCCCTCTCCCGGAAGCGGCTTCCTCCTCACCATTACCCCTTCGTCCGAGCAGCTTATCTTTAGGAAATACCGTCCGTAGTCTTCCCCGTAAAGTTCTTCGGCGAGAGCAAGCGTCGTCATCGTCTTTCCGCCGCCTTGAGATCCGGCGAAAATCATGTGTGGCAAAGATCCTCTTTTAACGAATCCCTTAAGGTCCTCTATAATATCGCTTCGCACTGGTATATCCGCAAGTTTCGACGGCCTGTACTTTTCGACCCAGATGTTACTTTCAGCCATATCGATCCTTCTCCCCTTAAATCGTAGAGAACTCTTATCCCAAAAAGTCTTTTTCACGAATCGCCTTCATCGGGATAATTGATTTTTAAGCACCGTCCATTCGGCCTACAAGATATAAGAGAGAGCCGTCAATTTTAAACCGGCAATGAGTGAGAAACTAAAGTACTCAATCCAGAAACATGACGCTTCTACGCT
>Ga0207421_10003332_pt1 | contig 19190 bp, 18 predicted proteins | sample SodLakKL_010_SED_4_FD_187542 | JGI IMG/M metagenome (GOLD analysis project Ga0207421, IMG submission 187542) | Alkaline sediment microbial communities from Lake Tanatar, Kulunda Steppe, Russia - 8KL_010_SED (SPAdes) (version 2) | ecosystem: Environmental > Aquatic > Non-marine Saline and... | reverse complement strand
CGGGGCTGTCCGCGGCCGATCGCGGTGCTGTCGGCGGCAACGGATGGGGTCGACGGCAACAGCGGTGCCGCCGGCGCATGGTTCGGTGATCGCCGCCCAGCGGCCGATGCCAGGATCCGTGCCAAGTTGCGCCAGGCCGTGCGCGAAGCCGACACCGCGGGTTTCTGGGAGGGGCTGGGGCAGGTCGTGCCCGGCAGGGAGACCGGGACCAACGTGATGGATCTGTTGATCGTGCAACTCGGCCCGGTCGCGGCCGGCAGGGGGCGCAAGCCAGCGGATGCTGCCGGACAAGCCGTGTCATCGGTAGCCGGTGCTGGAACACCGGGGGATCCGTTGGCGCGTCAGCCCAGACGGAGCGTCGATGCTGCTACCAAGCCGTCCGCGGGGGTATCTTCCTTGCGCCGACAACCCGGTGTGCAGGCGATGGCTCTGCGTGCGCTGCAGGTGCGCGATCCTGCCCGGAAATGTGCGTGCGTGGAGCGCCTGCTCGAGGCCTGGCACACTAATGGACTGTCGATCGTTCCCGATGACCCGCCCCCGACCCGGATCGAAATCCCCGGGCGACCCGAGCGGCCCCAGTTGGTCCGCCCGCAGGAGCTGCCCCGGCGGGGCCTGCACACCCTGCGTGGGCGGCAGGCCCTGCTGCACGCAGTGGCGCATATCGAGTTCAATGCGATCAATCTTGCGCTGGACGCGGTGTACCGGTTCCGCGACCTCCCGGCCGAGTACGTCAGCGACTGGCTGCAGGTGGCGGCGGAGGAGGCCCGGCATTTTCAGTTGCTGGCACAGCGACTGAAACAGATCGGCATTGCCTATGGCGACTTCCCGGCACACAACGGCCTTTGGGAGATGGCGGTCAAGACCGATGTCGACCCGATGGAGCGCATGGCCCTGGTGCCGCGGGTGCTCGAGGCTCGCGGCCTTGACGTGACCCCGGGCATGATCCAGCGGCTGCAGGCGGCGGGTGACGCGGACAGCGTCGCGGTGTTGGAGGTGATCCAGCGCGAGGAGGTCAGCCATGTCGCGATCGGGTCGCACTGGTTCCGCCATCTCGCGGTGCAGCGCGGGCTGGATCCGGAGCAGACGTTCCTCGACCTGCTGGCGCGGCACATGCCCGGGCGGGTGCGCCCGCCATTCGCGCTGGACGCGCGCCTGGCCGCCGGGTTCAGCCTGCGCGAGATGCAGGCGCTGGAGGATCAGGCGGGGCCAGGCTAAAGCCGACGGGGTAGGGCCCGCCGTCCAGCGTCAGCAGCCGCGGTCCCTGGTCGTCCAGCGAGAGGTAGCCCGGCAGTTCGTCCCAGGAAGGCAGCACACAGCGCAGGCAGGGACGGCCATCGACCTGCAGGTGGTGGATCGCCGGTCGGTGCGTGTGGCCGTGCACCAGCAGCGACAGCCCATGCGTGCGCAGGACGTCCGCGATGGCGTCGGGGTGGGCATCCATGATCTCGCTGGGCTTCATCTTTCCGGCATCACGACTGCCCGCCCGCAAACGTTCCGCCGCGGCGATGCGTTCGGGCAGCGGCCGCGTCAGGAAGGCCTGCTGCCAGGCAGGCGCCCGAACCATCGTGCGGAATTGCTGGTAGTCGATGTCCGCCGTGCACAGGCTGTCGCCATGCATCAGCAGCGCGGGCCCACCGTCGACTTCGATCCGCAGGATCTCCGGGGCCAATGCCATGTCCGCCCGCTGGGCATAATCGGGTCCGAGCAGAAAGTCCCGGTTTCCGTGCTGGAAGGTGACGGGTATCGGAAGCCGCGCCAGCGCGGCGGCGAGTGTCTCGGCCCCGGGGAAATGCGCATCATCGCCGATCCAGTACTCGAAAAGATCGCCGAGGATGTACAGCGCCGAGGCCTCGCGCGCCGGGCCCTCGAGGAACTCCAGAAACCGGGCGAGCGTCAGCCCCGGTTCCCGATCCAGATGCAGATCGGAGACGACCAGAACCCTCGGCGTCGTTTGCATTCCCTCGCTCGTGTCGAGTGCGCGGGCTTACTCGACGCGCTTGACGGTCTTCATGACCACCGGTTCCATCGGCACATCCTGGTGCATGCCCACACGGCCCGTCTTCACGCCCTCGATTTCCTTGACGACGCTCATGCCCTCGGCCACGCTGCCGAAGACCGCATAGCCCCAGCCCTGCGGCGTCTTGGAGCTGTGATCCAGGAAGCTGTTGTCGGAGACGTTGATGAAGAACTGGGCGGTTGCGGAGTGCGGGTCGTTGGTACGGGCCATCGCGATGGTGCCGGTCTTGTTCTTCAGGCTGTTGTCGGCTTCGTTGGGAATCGGCTCGTGAACCGGCTTCTGGCGCATGTCCGGGTCGAAGCCGCCACCCTGGACCATGAAACCGGGGATGACCCGGTGGAAGATGGTGTTGTCGTAGAAACCTTCGTCCACGTAGCGGAGGAAATTGGCGACGGTCTGCGGGGCGGCCATGGCGTCGAGTTGCAGCACGATGCGGCCGTGATTGGTCTCGATTGCGACCTTGGTTTGTTCATCAGCCATGAGAACTCCTGAGATAGTGGTTGCGGTTAACAGCACCAGGGGCATGAGAAAACGATGCATTCGGCATTCCCTATGTGACGTGGGTTGTGGATGGTACCGCCTGCGCCGGTGCCAGGCCAGTGCACGGCGCCGTCCCTCAGCGCGCCGGTTCGTTTTCGCCGAACTGGCGCGCCTTGAGGGTGTTTTCCAGCAGCATGGCGACGGTCATCGGACCCACGCCGCCCGGTACCGGGGTGATCCAGGCGGCGCGCTCCGCAGCGGCATCAAACTCGACGTCTCCGGCCAGGGTCCCGTCCGCGAGGCGGTTGATCCCGATGTCGATCACGGTTGCGCCGGGCTTGATCCAATCGCCGCGCACCAACCCTGGCTTGCCCGCGGCGGCGATCACGATATCGGCGTCCCGGACGTGCGCGCGCGTGTCGCGCGTAAAGCGGTGGCAGATTACCGGTGTGGCTCCGGCGAGCAGCAACTCCAGGGCCATCGGACGCCCGACGATGTTGGAGGCGCCAATCACGCAGGCGGTGCTTCCCTTGAACGGTTCCCCGATTTCCCGTAGCAGATGGATCACTCCCCAGGGAGTGCAGGGGCGTAGGCGCGGCAGCCGCACGGCGAGCCGTCCGACATTGTATGGATGAAACCCGTCGACATCCTTGGCCGGATCGATGCTCTCGATCACGGTCTCCGGATCAATGTGCGGGGGCAGGGGAAGCTGCACCAGGATACCGTCAATGGCGCGGTCCCGGTTGAGGCGGTCGATCAGCGCCAACAGGTCGGTCTGTGGCGTCTGTGCCGGGAGGTCGTAGGAATGCGATTCGACTCCGACCTCTGTGCAGGCCTTGCGCTTGTTGCGCACGTAGATCTCTGAGGCAGGGTTGTCGCCCACCAGCACCACGGCCAGCCCCGGCGGGCGCAGCCCGGCAGCTTTCATGGCTTCGACCTCTGTGCCGATGCGGTCGCGATGCGTTGCCGCGATGGCGCGGCCGTCGATGATCCTGGCACTCATGGCAGATCCCCCGGAACAGACCGTCGATCATCCCATGATGCCCGGCCACCCTCAAGGATCGGGTTCGTTGCCGGAGGCTCTTGCTTCCTTGACCGAGAAGACAAGGTAGCGCTATGATCCCCGGCTCGCTGTACTGGGCTTTACGCGGGATGGCACCACGGGGTATAGCGCAGTCTGGTAGCGCGCCTGCTTTGGGAGCAGGATGTCGGGGGTTCGAATCCCTCTACCCCGACCACTGCTCCATGCCACACGCGCTCGTAGCTCAACCGGATAGAGCATCGGCCTTCTAAGCCGACGGTTGCAGGTTCGAGTCCTGCCGGGCGCGCCACCGCCCCAGGAAGTGGTCCAGGTACAGTGATACGGTGGTGACCGTAGCTCAGTTGGTAGAGTCCCGGATTGTGGCTCCGGTTGTCGTGGGTTCGAGTCCCATCGGTCACCCCACCCCTTTCCCCCTGCGGGCCGTTAGCTCAATTGGTAGAGCAGTAGACTCTTAATCTATTGGTTGTAGGTTCAAGTCCTACACGGCCCACCAAACTCCAAGCGATTTACCTGTCCTCTGTGCGCACTGTGGCAACGGCTCCGGAACTGACGTGATGCCGGAGCGTCGAACACAGAAGATGCCGTCCCGGAATCCGGCGCGCAGTCGGCGCCGGCCAAACCGCATACCGGAACACATCGGGTATACGCCGTTTTCGGCGTCCGAGGGTTGAACGCGCGGTCCGTTCACTGCCATGGCCCTCATCTTGCATGGCTGTTCATGGCCACACACTGCGTCCAGACGAGGAGGTAACGACGTTATGGATTCTGCAGAAACCCTGATTGCCCGTTACGCACAGGAGTACCAAAAGCGGCAGGAAACCGAGATGCCGCTTGCGGCTTACCTGGAAGCCTGTGGCGACGACCCCATGATGTTCGCGACCTCGGCGGAACGTCTGGTGAAGGCCATCGGCGAACCCAGGATTCTCGATACCGCCAAGGACGAGCGCCTTGGACGCATCTTTCTCAACCGTACGATCAAGATCTATCCCGCCTTCGAGGATTTCTACGGGATGGAGGAGACCGTCGAGCGCATCGTGGGCTTCTTCCGCTATGCGGCGCAGGGGCTGGAGGAACACAAGCAGATCCTCTACCTGCTGGGTCCGGTGGGGGGCGGCAAATCCTCCCTGGCGGAACGGCTCAAGTCGCTGATGGAGAAAGACCCCATCTACGTACTCAAGGCGGGCGACGAGATTTCCCCGGTGTTCGAGAGCCCGCTGGGGTTGTTCAACCCGGAAGTCTACGGGGCCGACCTGGAGACCCGCTTCGGCATCCCGAAGCGCCGGCTGACCGGACTGATCTCCCCCTGGGCGGTCAAGCGCCTGGACGAGTTCGGCGGCGACCTGTCGCGTTTCTCGGTGGTGCGGATGCATCCCTCCAAGCTGCGCCAGATCGCGATAGCGAAGACCGAGCCCGGTGATGAGAACAACCAGGACATCTCCTCGCTGGTGGGCAAGGTGGACATCCGCAAACTCGAGTTGTACAGCCAGAATGACACCGACGCGTACAGCTACTCCGGCGGCCTGAACCGGGCCAACCAGGGCATCCTCGAATTTGTGGAGATGTTCAAGGCGCCCATCAAGATGCTGCACCCGCTGCTCACGGCCACCCAGGAAGGCAACTACGTGGGCACGGAAAACGTCGGCGCCATCCCCTTCCAGGGGGTGATCATGGCCCACTCCAACGAATCCGAGTGGCAGGCCTTCCGCAACAACCGCAACAACGAGGCCTTCCTGGACCGCATCTCGGTGATCAAGGTGCCGTACTGCCTACGCGCCACGGAAGAACAGCTCATCTACGACAAACTCATCCGCACCAGCGAACTGAGTGATGCCGCCTGCGCGCCGGCCACGCTGGACCTGCTGGCCAAGTTCTCCGTGCTCACCCGACTCAAGGAGCACGAGAACTCGAGCCTGTACTCCAAGATGCGGGTGTACGACGGCGAAAGTCTCAAGGACACCGATCCCAGGGCCAAGTCCATGCAGGAATACCGGGATGTGGCGGGCATGGACGAGGGAATGACGGGGGTGTCCACCCGTTTCGCCTTCAAAGTGCTTTCCGAGACCTTCAACTACGACAACCGGGAAGTCGCCGCTGACCCGGTGCACCTGCTCTACATGCTGGAGCAGTCCATCCGCAGGGAGCAGTTCGCGGACGAGACCGAGCGGCGCTACCTGGAATTCATCAAGGCGGAGCTCGCCCCCCGCTACGCCGATTTCATCGGCAACGAGATCCAGAAGGCCTACCTCGAGTCCTATCACGACTTCGGCCAGAACCTGTTCGAGCGCTACGTGACCTACGCGGACGCCTGGATCGAGGATCATGATTTCAAGGACCCGGACACCGGCCAGATGCTGGACCGCCAGGCGCTCAACCAGGAGCTGTCCAAGATCGAGAAGGCCGCCGGTATCGCCAATCCCAAGGACTTCCGCAATGAGGTGGTGAAGTTTGCGCTCCGCGCCCAGGCAGCCAAGGGCGGCAAGATGCCCTCGTGGACCTCCTACGAGAAGATCCGGGAGGTGATCGAGAAACGCATGTTCAGTCAGGTCGAGGATCTGCTACCCGTGATCAGCTTCGGGACCAAGGCCGACTCGGATCTTGAGCGCAAGCACGGTGACTTCGTGAGCCGCATGGTGGCCCGAGGGTACACGGAGCGTCAGGTACGACGCCTGGTCGAATGGTACATGCGCGTGAAACAGGCAGGCTGAACCCGAAAGGAGGGTCCCGACCCCGTGGTCAACATCGTCGATCGGCGTCTGAATCCCAAGGACAAGAGCCTGGCGAACCGACAACGGTTCATCCGCCGGGCCAAGCGGCAGATCCTGGACGCCGTGCGGGACATCTCCGCGCGGCGCAGGGTGGGCGAGGTGGCGCAGGGCGAAGAAGCGATCCGCATCCCCTCGGATGGGCTCCAGGAACCGTCCTTTCGCAAGGGGGCCGATTCCGGTATTCGACGCCACGTGGTTCCCGGCAACAAGGAGTACCGGGCGGGCGACGCGATCCCCCGTCCCGACGGCGGAGGCGGGCAGGGGCCGGGCGGCAGTGGCGGTGGCGAGGGTGAGGACGAGTTTCAGTTCACCGTGAGCCGTGACGAGTTCCTGGACCTCTTCTTCGAGAACCTGGAACTGCCCGAACTGGCCCGCACGCAACTCTCGAAGGTGGAGCAGCAGGGAATCCAACGGGCCGGTTTCTCGGCTTCCGGCTCCCCCGCGAGCCTCAACCTGACGCGCACCATGCGCAACTCTTTGTCCCGGCGGCTGGCGCTGCACCGTCCCAAGCGCGACGAAATCCTGGAACTGGACCGGGAGATCGACCGCCTCGAGCGTTCCGGCAAGGATCCCGAGGGCCTGCGCGAGCTCGTCCGGCGGCGGGAGGCGCTGACCCGGCGCTCACGCCTGATTCCTTACATCGACCCGATCGACCTCCGCTACAACCGCTTCGTGCCAACCCCTCGGCCGATCTCCCAGGCGGTGATGTTCTGCCTGATGGATGTATCCGGCTCCATGACCGAGGACATGAAGGATCTGGCCAAGCGTTTCTTCATGCTGCTGTACCTGTTCCTCGAACGCCGCTACCGGCACGTGGACATCGTGTTCATTCGCCACACTCACGTCGCCCAGGAAGTCGACGAAGAGACCTTTTTCTACTCGAGAGAGACCGGTGGCACGCTGGTCTCGCCGGCGCTGGAAGAGATGGAACGGGTGGTCCGGGAACGCTATCCCCCCGCGGAATGGAACATCTACACGGCGCAGGCCTCCGACGGCGACAACACCCCGTCCGACAACCCGCTGGTGCTCCGGACCATGGAGGCGGTGATCCTGCCGCTCTGCCGCTATTTCGCCTACATCGAGGTGGGCGAGGAACGCGGCTGGAAGGCGAAGACGCCTCTTTGGGAGATCTACGAGCGCCTGGTGGCCGGTGGCCACCCGCTGGCTCTGCGCAAGGTGAGACAGCGCGCCGATATCTTCCCGGTGTTCCGGGATCTGTTCACCCCGGCGCAACTGAGGAGCTGACATGACTGGACGCCTCGAATCCGACGCCCGGCTCCTGTACACGGGCGCCGACTGGGACTACCGCCTGGTGCGGAAGGTCTTCGATGCGATCGAGCATATCGCCGTGGACGAGATGGGTCTCAACCCGTATCCAAGCCAGATCGAGGTCATCAGCTCCGAGCAGATGCTGGACGCCTATTCGTCCATGGGCATGCCGCTGTTCTACCGGCACTGGTCCTTTGGCAAGCACTTCGCACGCGACGAGATGTACTACCGCAAGGGCATGACCGGACTGGCCTACGAGATCGTGATCAACTCGAACCCCTGCCTGTGCTACATCATGGAAGAAAACACCATGACCATGCAGACCCTGGTCATGGCCCACGCGGCCTTCGGGCACAGCCATTTCTTCCGCAACAACCACCTGTTCCAGACCTGGACCGACGCCGACTCGATCCTGGACTACCTGGACTTCGCCAAGCGTTATGTGAGCGAGTGCGAGGAGCGCTATGGCGCCAGTGCCGTCGAGCGCGTGCTCGACTCCGCCCACGCCCTGATGAGTCACGGCGTGCACCGCTATCCCCGCCGGCAGCCGCTGAATCTCAAGCAGGAGATCGAGCGCGAGCGCGAGCGCCGGCGGTTCGAGGAGCAGAGCTTCAGTGACCTTTGGCGCACCCTGCCCCGGCGTGAGACCGAAGACGGCGCGTCAGATCCGGACCTGGACGCGCGTCGGGCCAGCCTCGGGTTGCCGGAGGAGAACCTGCTGTATTTCCTGGAGAAGCGGGCGCCGCGCCTTGCCCATTGGCAGCGTGAAATCCTGCGCATCGTGCGCATCGTCTCCCAGTACTTCTATCCGCAACGGCAGACCAAGGTGATGAACGAGGGCTGCGCAACCACGGTGCACTACGCGATCATGAACCGGCTGCATGAAACCGGCCAGATCACCGACGGCGCGTTCATGGAATTTCTGCACGCGCACACCAACGTGGTCTTCCAGCCGGATTTCGACGACCGGCGCTTCTCGGGCATCAACCCCTACGCGCTCGGCTTCGGCATCCTGCAGGAGCTCAAGCGTGTCTGCGAAGCCCCCACGGGAGAAGATCGGCGCTGGTTCCCCGATATCGCCGGCAATGCGGACACGCTCGGCACGTGGAAGACCGCCTGGGCCGAATACCGCGACGAGAGCTTTATCCTGCAGTTCCTCAGCCCGCGCCTGATGCGCCAGTGGCGCCTGTTTTCGGTGCTGGACGATACGGACAACGATGCCTTGGAGGTGGAGGCCATCCACGACGAGACCGGGTTCCGGGAGGTGCGCCGCGCACTGGCGGCCCAATACGACCTGGCCCGGCATGAACCGGACATACAGGTGGTGGACGTGGACCTGGGCGGCGACCGGCGGCTGATGCTGGAACACCGCGTACTCGACGGGCGCCTGCTGGAGGAACGCAACACCCGCATGATGCTACGTCATCTCGCCAACCTCTGGGGCTACCCGGTCAGCCTGACGGAAGTGGATCCGAAGTCCGAGCACGTGCTGAACACCTATGAGGACGTAGAGCCGGAGCTGCGCCTCGCCTGAAAGCACGTTCAGTGTAAGGTCCCGACGACGCACCGGTATCCGTTCGTCAGAAGTAATACCGAACGCCGGCGCCCAGGAAATTGGAACCACCCTCGACACCGCCGAAAAGGCCACCGACGCCCGAGCGGTGGTGGAGGCGAACGAAGCCGCTCCAGTCGCGTGAGCGGGGCGGCATGAACTCGACTTCGAGCACGTTGTAGCTCAGCAGCCGGACAGAGTCGCCTTCGCCCACTTCCTCTTCTTGCCGAGGTTCGATCGGCGGTTCCTCGCTGGCCCACGACAATCCCCAGCCGATGGCGAAGCGGGTATCGACGATAGGGTCCCAGGGGGTGTCCATCCAGCGGACGGTCGGTACGAGATTGACTTCCCAGAGTTGCTGCAGGCCACTGTGGCGCACGATCTGACCCTCGAGTTCCCAGCGGGCACGCTTGGTCCGTGCCCAGGACCAGGTCCCGGCAGCCGTGTAGATGTACGAACTCTGGAAGGTCGGCGACCACTCGCGCAGGAAATCGACCACGCGCTCCTGGAAATTCACACCCGCATAGACCGACACGAAGTTGCGTTGATCGTCGGCTGCGGCAGGCGTGGCGAAGAGCCCGCTGACGGACACGAACACGACGGCAAGGCGGTAGCAGACTCCCCTGACGTCGTTGCCCACCATGCCGGTCTGTACCCGCCGATCTCCAGACGTCACCCGTTGCAGCATCGCAGGATCACCCTCTCCACCTGCGCCCATGCTACGGTGCTTTGAATTGCATTTCCAAACCAGGAGCCATCAGGTCTTCGTGAGTAACGCCGGGTATCGGTGTCTTGCGCATCATTGCGCCGCCTTGTCCTGCGAGCAGCCGGGCCGTCTCCGCCGCTGATGGGTAGCGGAACGTCGCGGCGGACCCTACAGATCCGCCGCGAGCAGGCCACCCGGGCCGTTCTCAGTGATCGCCGTAATCCTCCAGGCCGGCCGGATGCCGGAATAGGGTCATACGCTCCGGTGTCGCCGTCAGTGCGATGGTCTGCGTGATCCCGCCCTCATCCAGATCGATCTCGATCAGATCATCGGTTGCCGGTCGCGCCAGATAGACGAAGCCGCCGACGCTGCGCAGCACGGGGCTCGGTGCGGCGCATTCGAACGGATCCATCACCGGCATCGACGAGCGCACTTCCCAGTCGGCCAAATCCACGCTATGCAGATACCCGTCCACAGTCAGCACGAGCAAATCCTTGCCGTGGTCATCGCGCATCGCATAGCCGCACTGGCGCGCAGGCAGGGTGAGGATATCCGCTTCGCTCAAGGCGGAGGCTTCCGGGGCGACGCGGATCATCGCCTCGGTGCGAGTCATTACTGCTGCTGCCGCAGCCCGACAGGGCCAGCGTAACTGCAAGTGCAAGGGGGGGGTAGTAAAATCTGTACAGGGGAGTCAGCAGCCTGGCCGTCCGGTGGAGGACAGGAATCTACAGCGATGGCCGGGCAGTGCAGCGCAGGGGGCAGGCCCTAAAGCCTGGGGCAAAAGCTTGCCGACCGGGGGAGGGGCCCGGGAGGATTGCTGTTTCGGCAGGGCAGGGATGATTCGCTCCGGTATCCCTTCATTCCAGGGCTTTGGCGGGTTGCAGGAAGAGGGGTTGAAGGGATCCCAGGTGGTCCACTATCCAATGATTCCAGGCGCGTACACGGGTTGAACCCAGATCCGTTGCGCAAGGTAGGCGGGGATGTGCATCCGTCGACCCCCCGCTTCGATGGTGACGCCGCCGCGGAAATCCCGGGCCTCGACGCGGATCTCCGAGCCTTCGATCAACCCCAGAAGGACCAGAGCGCGCAGGGCCGCGGAATCGGCTGCGTCCAGGATCTGCGCGCGGTGCGAGACACCAAGCGATCCCAGCGCCCGTTGTTTCGAGTCGGTTCCTTTCCGGAACCTGTGAGCGCGCAGAATCATGTGGTCGAGGTCGGTGGCTGTTTGTCCGCAGACGCCGCAATCAGGGCAGCTGAGAAGGGAACCGCCGAATCCTGCCGGATGGCAGCAGGCTTGAAGGTTGCGATACGCGTGGGAGGGCGGTATCGATCAAGAATGGTTGCGTTTGGTCTCATTTGGTCAGAATCAGCTTGCCGTTGCGCGTCTTGCGCAAGGTGTAGACGGTTCCCTGATGGTGGATCAGGACCACGTCCCCCGAAGAGAACAATGCCGCGCTGTTGATTCGCTGGGATTCAGTGCTGGCCCTCGGGGCGTTCGAACCCGGGCGTTCGGATTTTGGCTGATGGTGTTCCCACATTCCGACTCTCCAGGAAATTGGGTTTGGTTGTAAATTGCTGCCGCAGGACTTGCCGCCACCGGCCGATGGGCCGCTCCGCGCGATCCCGCGCATGGCCCAAACGGTAAGCGTAGCGAATAGGAATGTCAATAGGAACGATTCGCATTTATCAATCTTCCGGGAAGCAAGCGTGTGTCGGTCGGGTTCCCCGACGTGCCTGACCGTTCGTGTGGATGAGCGTGATGCTCAGTAGATTGGAATGACCGCGTATCCCCGAGCCTGGTAGCCGATCAGCGATACAAACGTGTTGCCGACCGGCTCGATGCCGTCCAGCAGGGTCTGGTTGTCGACCTGAAACAATCGGGTGGCAACGCCGCAGCCTTCCATCCGCACGCCGAGCATCTCCAGATCCGCGATGTGATCGGCAATCTGGTCCAGCGCGTCAAAATCGGTGAGATCGAGCCGTTCCCGATCCGTCGATACCAGGGTCACGGCGGGCCCCCGGAAGGCGAGCAGGATGTCGGGTTCAACGCCCTGTCTGACCAAGTCGTCGTGGGTCTCGCGGATGACTGCCAGGTAAAGGTTCAGAGAACTCGCGCTCGAGTTGTTGATGTCGAAGACGACTTTGCCGCGCTCGACCCCCTCAAGTGCTGCCGCGTCATCGGGCTGCCCGGCCAGGGTGGCGAACGGGAACAGGATCATTCCGAGCAGAAGCAGCAGCACATATTTCATTTTCATCATGGTTTCCTCCTTCGTGAGGCTTCGGTGCACGGTATTCCTCTCGAGTGGATCCTTGAGTGGACCCGTGGCCGGAGCAGGGACCCGACGGTGGCCGCCCTACGCTCCAGCCGCCCGACGGCGCGGACCGTCCACGATCGGGGGTGCTTTCCCCAGATGCCGGTTCGCCGACGACCTGTATTGGCCCGCGTTGTATTGGGCTGTGGTCATCGCTGTGATCGCCGTGCGGGTGCTGGAGGTGACCGTATCAGGGTGTTGTTGGCCCCTCATGATGAAGCCTCCTGGAGTCCGGAGCAACGACGCAGGGGTGTCCCCGTGGTGTGCGGGTCAGAACGCCGGCAGTCCCGACTGCAGCCACCAGGCCTTGTCCAGTTCATCCCAGCGCCAGACCTGGCGGTCGGTCAGGCGCCGGACGATCTGGTTGTACTCGAAGAGGTATTCGATATGCACGGTCTGGGTCGCGCTATCGTCGGTTCGGATGACGGGTGGTTGCACGACCTCGTACCGAGTGATGCGCAGATCGGTGAGATCCTGCGGCAGTTCCTCGTCCCTTCGCAGCTCCGGCGAGAGAAGGCCCATGGCAGCATCGAAATCACCCCAACGGAGCGCGGACTGATAGGCATTCGTTGCGGCCTCCAGTCCCATCGCGCGACGGTCCTTTTCCAACGAAGCACAACCCGTCAACACAAGGATGATGAACGGTCCGACGACGGCCACCCAGCGGCTGAACCCCCGCACTGCTGATGTTTCCCTTGAAAATTCCATCCGTTCCCCGTTTTCCATCGACGCTGCCGCCCCCAATCCGATCCGAAAACCCTGCGCCAGTATCCCGGCCCGGATCGTCCGCAAGCAAGCCTTTGCACCGTTGCACCGCGATCATGCGCCTCGATGCATGGGCGGGCCTGGCGGCCCCTGGAGGGAGAGGTCGATGGAAAATCTGCCGGTCAACTCGGGCGCCGACGAGAGCGAGCGCAGGTGCGTTCGGAGGAAAGGCGGTCGATCGGCCTTCCAAAACGGCCTGGACCCACAGGATGTCTTTCGGTTCCTGAGCTTACTCGCCGTCTTCTTTTTCGTCCTTGCCACTTGGAATGGCCGCTCCGACGACTCTGCCGGTGGTCTTCACGGTGCCCTTGGTCACGCCGATCGCGGTACTCGCAGCAGCGTCAACAACCTTGACGGCAGTGCAGCCACTGCTCAGCAGCGCAAGCAGGAAAAGCAGGAATAGCGGTCCTGGCAGGTGGTTTCGGGTGATGGACATCACGATCCTGTCGGTTGAAAGGCTGAGAAGACTGCAGGGCTGTGACGGATAGCCTGACCCTAGACGGAGAGAACGACGAGGTCAACCGATTCACAGCATCCCGTTGGGCGCACCGTCGGCAGCAGGATTGAGAGCAGTCACTCGTTCCGATCCGGGCATGAATCTAGACCGGGTTCCCGCCGCGACCCGATGTCAGCCTTCGCGACAGCGTGCAAACGATGCATCGCCAGCGCTCGGGAACCTGCCGGCTCAGGCTCGGAAAAGCCGGCGTGGAATCCACCACAGGTAGAAGACCGTGGCGAACAGTTCCACCAGCGTCTGGAACACGATCACCACCACGGTTACCTCCCAGCCGCTGGGCAGGGTGAGGGCGAACGGCAGGACGACGAACGAGTTGCGTGTTCCGAGACGGAAGGCCAGGGTGCGTCCGGACGTCACGGGCAGACGAAACCAGTGCATCAACAGCCGTGCGAGCAGTGCAGCCGCCAGCGCAAAGCCGACGAAAACGGGCCATACCAGCAACAGCACGGGACCCGAATCCCGGACGACACCCACCTGTGCGCCGGCGATCAGGAAAACCACCAGCGTCAGCAGCGGAACCGGCCCCCAGGCCAGACGTTCGCGCCAGACGTCGCGGCCAGATCCTGCCTCCATCCAGCGCTCTCTGGACGCGATAGTACGGCCGAGCCACGGGCGAGATCCACCTTGGTTCGCTCCGGCGAGGACTCTGGTTGCCTGCGCCACCATGGCTCTGGTTGCCTCCCGCTACTTCGTCGAGACGGATGGTCGCAACGTCAGCCTGCATCCCGGAACTTCCTGTTGCCCTGGCTTGAATCCCTGGGGGGCGATCCTCCAATCTTGGCGTGTGGCAATACCGTTCGCGGGCAAAGTGGGATGATGGCGCCTTCCCGCACTCGCTGTGATATAGAGAAGTGTGGCTGCTGCCGGATGTAAGGAGCTCAATGATGAGCAAGGAAAGAGAGAGTGCTGCCGGGCTCGTTCGGAACCGGGGGCGAAGCGAGTCTCCGAGCGACGAAAGGTTTCGCACGACCTTCGAACGGGCGGCCGTGGGCATCGCCCAGGTGGCGACCGACGGTCGCTGGTTGCGGGTCAACGAGAAGCTGTGTCACATCGTCGGCTACTCGCCCGACGAACTGATGGACTGCAGTTTCCAGGACATCACCCATCCCGAGGACCTCGATTCCGACCTGGAACAGATGCAGGCGCTGCTTGCGGGCGAGATCGAACAGTACAGCATGGAGAAACGCTACCTGCGCAAGGACGGCAGCCCTATCTGGATCAATCTCACCGGTACCCTGGTGCGGGACGAGACGGGTGCGCCGGACTATTTCATCGCCGTGGTCGAGGACATCGCCCGCCGCAAGGCAGCCGAGGCCGAGATCCTGCGCCTCAATGCCGACCTGGAGGGGCAGGTGCGGGAACGGACGGCGCAGCTGTTGCAGTTGCAGAAGATGGAGGCCATCGGTCAGCTCACCGCCGGCGTGGCGCATGATTTCAACAACGTGCTCCAGGGACTCGGGAACTGTTTGTTCGTGATCGACCCCTACGTGCCCGAGGGTGCTCCACGAAACCTGTTGCATGCCGCGAAGCAATCCATCGAGCAAGGTGCCAGGCTGACGCAGGCACTGCTCGCCTTCGCGCGGCGCCAGGCGCTCGTGCCCGAGTCGATCGACCTGCGCGACCTGTTCGACGAAATCGGACCGCTCCTGGAACGCACCCTGGGCGGTAAGATTCGCATCGAGATCGACGTATCGCCGGCCGTAGCCCCGGTCCTGGCCGATCGCGCCCAGCTGGAGTCGGCGATCATGAATCTGGCGATCAATGCTCACGATGCGATGGTTTCCGGTGGCACGCTCACCGTGCGCGCCGCGGCCGAGCGCGTGAGCGAGAATGACCGTGGCCTGCCACCGGAGCTTTCGGTGGGCGAGTACGTGACCATCAGCGTCGCCGACACCGGTAGCGGCATGGACGAGCAGACACTGGCGCGGGTTTTCGAGCCTTTTTATACCACGAAGGCATTCGGTCACGGGTCGGGGCTGGGCCTGGCCATCGTGCATGGCATGGCCGTGCAGTCGGGGGGCGCAGTCTCTGTCAGGAGTGCACCAGGCCAGGGGACGACCGTCACGCTGTATCTGCCGCGCGCCGTGCCGGTTGTCTCGTCGGTTGGGTCTGCACCGACGGTGGCAACGTCGCCGGTCGTCGGCAGGACGGTCCTGATCGTCGATGACAACGAGCTCGTGCGAAAGGCCTTGGAGATGACCTTGCGGGCACTCGGCCACCGCGTGTTGGCCGCGACCGATGGTGCAGCCGCACTGGAGATTCTGCGCGGACCCGATAACGTCGATGTGCTGGTGACCGACTACGCCATGGAAGGCATGAATGGGGTCGAGCTGATTGACGAGGCCCGCAGCCTGAGGCCCGACCTGCCCGTCATGCTGGTGACCGGTTACGCGGACCTGACGGAGGACATGGATGACATTGTCCTCCTGCACAAGCCCTTCCAGGCAGCGGACCTCGTGTCGAACCTGCACAAACTGCTCCAGGTTTCCGACGACCGCTGATCGAACGCGGCGTGTTTCGCCCGACGGGCTGCTAGGCGCACCGACCGATTTCCAGCCATTCGGCACGATCCGGGCCGTTGGGAAAATCGCTCGCGTTGCCAATAGGTTATTACATGCTGGTGCCAAAATCGGTTGACACTTCGAACGAATGGGCTAGCGTCTATTGGATCCGGGTCCGCCTCTGCGCCCGGTCCGGACAGTTCTTTGCGCGGTTGTTGTCGGAGGTCCAGGGGCGGCTGGTCCAAGGGTCATGTCCTCTCAGGGACAGGGAGAGATGCAAGCCATGGGATATGCCGAGATCTACGACCGCGCATTGCGCGATCCCGAGTCCTTCTGGGGCGAGGCCGCCGGTGCCATTCACTGGGATGCGCCCTGGGAGAAGGTTCTCGACGACAGTGGGGCGCCGTTTTACCGCTGGTTCCCGGGCGGGCGGCTGAACACCTGCTACAACGCGTTGGACCGGCACGTGGACGCCGGCCGGGGCGACCAGCCGGCGGTGATTTACGACAGTCCGGTGACGGGAACCAAACGAAGCATCCGCTATCGGGAGATGCGCGACGAAGTGGCGCTGTTCGCCGGCGCCCTGGCCAGGTTGGGCGTCGGCAAGGGCGACCGGGTGATTATCTATATGCCGATGGTACCCGAGGCATTGATCAGCATGCTGGCCTGTGCCCGGATCGGTGCCGTGCACTCGGTCGTGTTCGGTGGCTTCTCCGCCCACGAACTCGCGGCCCGCATCGACGACGCCAGGCCCCGGGTGGTGGTGGCGGGATCCTGCGGCATCGAGCCCAGCCGGGTGGTGCCGTACAAGCCCATGCTGGACCGGGCCATCGAACAGGCCGAGCACAAGCCCGAACACTGCATCATCCTGCAGCGGCCCCAGGGGCCGGCCACGATGGTGCCCGGTCGGGATCTGGAATGGAGCGAAGCGCTGGTGGGCGCCGAGCCTCAAGGATGCGTATCCGTGGCAGCCACCGATCCCCTCTATATTCTGTACACCTCCGGCACCACGGGCCGGCCCAAGGGTGTGGTGCGCGACAACGGCGGCCATGCGGTGGCGCTCCAGTGGAGCATGGAACACGTCTACGGCGTGAAGCCCGGCGAGGTGTACTGGGCCGCCTCCGACGTCGGCTGGGTGGTGGGCCACTCCTACATCGTCTATGGCCCGTTGCTGCACGGCTGCACCACGATCGTCTACGAGGGCAAGCCGGTGGGCACGCCCGACCCGGGCGCGTTCTGGCGGGTGATCGCCGAGCACGGGGTCTCGGTGATGTTCACGGCACCCACCGCGTTCCGAGCGATCAAGAAGGAAGATCCCAGGGCCGAGTACCTCGCGCGCCATGACCTGACCGGGTTCCGTGCCCTGTTCCTGGCGGGCGAGCGTTGCGACCCGGACACCCTGAACTGGGCTGCGGCGATGCTCGACCGCCCGGTGATCGACCACTGGTGGCAGACGGAGACCGGTTGGCCGATCGCCGGCAACTTCCTGGGCATCGAACAGCTGCCGGTCAAGCCCGGCAGTGCGGGCAGGCCCGTGCCCGGATACGACGTACGCATCCTGGACGACCAGGGCGACGAGGTTCCCGCCGGCACGATGGGCCGGATCATGCTCAGGCTGCCGATGCCGCCCGGCTGCCTGCTTACTCTTTGGAACAACGACCGGCGTTTCCGGGAGGCTTACCTCGACCACATCCCCGGCTACTACCTGACCGGCGACTCCGGCTACCTCGACGAGGACAGCGACCTGTACGTGATGGGCCGCATCGACGACACCATCAACGTGGCCGGGCACCGGCTCTCCAGCGGCGCGATGGAGGAGATCCTTGCCGCGCACCCGGCGGTGGCCGAATGCGCAGTGATCGCAGTGGCCGACGACCTGAAGGGCTCGTTGCCCCTCGGGCTGGTGGTGGTCAAGAGCGGCGTGACCCAGGAGCCCGACGACCTGTGCAGGGAACTGGTCGCGAAGGTGCGCGACGAAATCGGCCCCGTGGCCGCGTTCCGGAAGGTGGTCGTGGTGGATCGGCTGCCCAAGACGCGCTCGGGCAAGATCCTGCGCGGCGTGATGCGCCGGATTGCCGACAATGAGGCCTACCAGACCCCCGCCACCATCGACGACCCGGCCATCCTCGACGAGATCCGCACCCGTCTTAGGACCATCGGGTACGCGAACGTGTCGGCCGATGGCGAAGTCTGAGCCGTCCCTACAGGAGCCCCGCATGAACGACACCGGATCACCGGCCACGACCCCTGGCGACCGCCTGCGCCGCGCCGTCGAAGAAGAACGGCCCCTGCAGGTGATGGGCGCGATCAACGCCTATCACGCCACCCTCGCTGCACAGAGCGGCTATCGCGCGCTGTACCTCTCGGGCGGCGGCGTCGCGGCCGGTTCACTGGGTCTGCCCGACCTTGGCATCAGCACGCTGCATGACGTGCTGGAGGATGTCCGGCGCATCACCTACGTTACGGATCTGCCCCTGCTGGTGGATGCGGACACCGGCTTCGGTTCCAGCGCCTTCAATATCGCGCGCACCGTGCGCGAACTCGTTCGTGCCGAGGCCGCCGGGTGCCATATCGAGGACCAGGTGCAGGCCAAGCGCTGCGGTCACCGCCCGGGCAAGGCCATCGTGACCAAGGCTGAGATGGCGGACCGGATCAAGGCCGCGGCCGATGCGCGTGACCGGGACTTCGTGATCATGGCACGCACCGACGCGCTCGCCAGCGAGGGCCTGGAGGACGCCATCGAGCGGGCCGTGGCCTGTGTCGAGGCCGGCGCCGACATGATCTTTCCCGAGGCGGTGACGGAGCTCGAGCAGTACCGGCGCTTCGTGGAGGCCACGGGTGTGCCCGTGCTCGCCAACATCACCGAGTTCGGCAAGACGCCCCTGTTCACCACGCTGGAGCTGAGGGATGCCGGCGTCGCACTGGCCCTCTATCCCCTGTCCGCCTTCCGTGCCATGAACCAGGCGGCGCTGCGGGTCTACGAGACCATCCGCCGCGACGGTACCCAGAAGGCGGTGCTGGACTCCATGCAGACCCGCAACCAGCTCTACGAGCACCTGGGCTATCACGCCTACGAGGAGAAACTCGACGCGCTCTACAGCAAGGAAAAGCAAAGATGACTGACAGCGAAAATGCCGGGGCCGCGACGCCGCGCGTGAAGAAATCCGTGGCCCTTTCGGGCACGGTCGCCGGGAACACCGCGATCTGCACCGTGGGCCGCACCGGCAACGACCTGCACTACCGGGGCTACGACATTCTGGACTT
>Ga0207421_10003331_pt1 | contig 19190 bp, 16 predicted proteins | sample SodLakKL_010_SED_4_FD_187542 | JGI IMG/M metagenome (GOLD analysis project Ga0207421, IMG submission 187542) | Alkaline sediment microbial communities from Lake Tanatar, Kulunda Steppe, Russia - 8KL_010_SED (SPAdes) (version 2) | ecosystem: Environmental > Aquatic > Non-marine Saline and... | reverse complement strand
TTGTTGGGTGGACCGGAGATGTTGGGAATGTCGAGGATACAGGTTCTGCAACTACTACTGTGACTATGGAAGGTGACTATTCCATAACTGCAGAGTTCGGATCCTACGGCGTCAATGTAACTGCACCCAAAGACGACGAAGTCATAAAAGAAGGTAGATATGAGTACAACTTTACTGTAAAAAACACGGGAGATGTCACGGATACATACGACATAACTATAAGTGAAAATGGTAGTTGGCTTGTAGATACAAGTGAAATAACCATTGAACCCGACGAAGAAATAAACATAACAGCAACATTGGAAATACCGGGAACCGATGTAACCGAGAAAAATACAATAACATTAAACGCAACAAGCCAAAGCGATAGCACGATCTGGGACTCCGATTCATTCACTGTTCACTTCAAAGAACACTACGAGGTAGAAATCGTTGCCCCGGAAGACAAAGTGGAGTCGGAACCAGGTAACTACACGTACAACTTCACTGTAAGAAACATAGGAAACAGGGAAGACACATACAGTCTATCTGTCGATGACACGGAAGGTTGGAACCCTGAAGTTACGAATTCTGTAACAGTTGGACCATGGGAAAACAAAACACTCGAAGTAAATCTAACAGTTCCAGAAAACACCAGAGGTATAACAAACGAGATAAACCTTACTGCAACAAGCAATAAAGCAAGTGACTGGGACACTTTTACTGTATCCCATCGTGCTATAATGTACAGTCTTGATGTACTGGAAACCATAGGAAACGGGACGGTCTACTTAGATGGCGAAGAAATCCTAACACCATATGGCGAGGAGTTTGAAGAAGGAACAGTATTAGAGATCAATGGGACACCAGACGAAGATTGGAACTTCAGTCACTGGATGGGAAACTATCCTGAAGGAGGTCAGCTCAACGACACCATAAGTATAACGATGGATCAAAACAAAACTTTAAGGGCCTACTTCGAGTATGTGGACTACTCAATACAACACAATCTGACCATGCTCACAGAGGGCGAAGGAAAAACCCGACCACCAGAAGGCGTATATGAATACAACCACGGAGAATTGGTTCCGTTAAAAGCAACTCCAGAGGACTGTTGGCTATTCAGTGAATGGATAGGAGATATAATGGGCCATTATAACGGAACCGAAACAGAAGCAACTGTTCTCATGGATGAAGACAAAAATATAACTGCAAACTTTACGAAATCTCCAGAATGTTATCTTCTTTCCATAGACACGGTCGGTGAAGGAACTACAATTCCTGAACCCGGAGAACACTGGTTTGAAGGCGGCGAAACAGTAACATTAGAGGCTACATCATACAGTGGATGGAAATTTGACAGTTGGACAGGCGACTACGAAGGCACAAATCCAAACGTAAATATAACCATGGACGAAAACAAATCTGTAACGGCACATTTCAAACAAGAAGAAGTCACTAGACCTCCTAGAAGAAGACGTCCAAGACCACCCACAGTAATTGTAAAGCCAGTTGCAGAAGCAGGAAAAGATATACAGGGCTACATATTCGAAGAGATAAACTTCACGGGTAAGGGAACCATTCAAAGGGGAAGTATAGTAGCATACAGATGGGACTTCTACGGAGATGGGCAGTGGAACTACGAAAGTACAGAAGATGGAAATACCACGCATGTTTACAATGAATCAGGGGTTTACGAGGCCGTTTTCGAGGTAGAAAGTGATGAAGGCTACACGGACAACGACACAGTAATGGTTTGGATTTACCACAGAGACGAAAAGATCCCCGATGAAATCAGAAGAACAATCGTGAAGGATATGATAATAGATGGCCACATACCACAGTACGTATACGACTCAAAGACAAACACAACTTCCCTGGAACTGAAAATAGAAAACAACTATACAGTACCAAAATTTGTAAGATTGAACATGACACTTCCGGAAGAACTATCCGAAGATACACAAAGTCTTGTTGTAGAACCAACAACGGAAACGATCACCGAAGATACAGTATCATGGGACTTAAGGCTGGAACCAGGAGAATCTTTAACTGTATCGCTTAGCAAACCGGGTTATATACCACAGGAAGTTTTCGGAAGGATAAAAATAACAAAGGAAGTATATGATGTAGACACGCCTGTTGGATTTCTCATAAGAACTGCAATGAATCCCGTTTTTATTGCTCTCCTTGTAGCAATCGTTTGGCTTATACGTGAAGCAATGGTAGGTAACTTCTGAGATTTATAAATTCTTGTCTTCATGAAGAAAAGAATATAAAAGAAGGTGAAGAATATTTTAGGGTCTGATAGGCATGAACCAAGAATACGACCCAAAGAAAATAGAAGAAAGCATAAGAAGTTTCTGGATAGACAACGACATAAAGAAAGAAGTAAGGAAAATGAACAAAGACAAGAAAAAGTTCTTTCTTCTGGACGGTCCGCCTTATCTCACAGGCGACCCACATCTTGGACACATGCTTAACAAGGTAGTCAAGGACACAGTTCTACGTTTCAAAAGGATGCAGGGTCACGATGTATGGGACCAAGCAGGCTTCGATGCACACGGACTTCCAAACGAGGTCAAGACCGAGGAAAAGCTAGGAATAAAAAAGAAAACGGATATAGGCAAAAAGATATCCGTAGAGAAGTTTATAGACGAATGCAGAAAAAGGGCTGTTTCTTCAAAGGATGTATGGAAAGATATAATGGAAAAGCTTGCTGTATGGCAGGATTTCGACAATCCATATATAACATTCCACAACTCATACATAGAATCGGAGTGGTGGTTCATAAAACAGGCGGCGGAGAAGGATCTAGTATACAGGAAAAAGAGACCGATGTACTGGTGTCCTCGATGTATGACATCCCTTTCTCAGAATGAGATAAGCGACGAATACAAAACTATAGAAGATCCTTCCATATTTGTAAAGTTCCCGAGAAGGGGCAAAGAAAATGAATATTTCCTTATATGGACGACAACACCATGGACCATTCCAGGTAATGTGGCAATACTTCTACATCCCGACTTCAGATACGCCAGGGTAAAAACGGATGAAGGAATACTTATAATGGCAAGGGACCTTGTGGAAGATGTAATGGAAAAACTGGAAGTAGAAGATTACAAAATACTAAATACCATAGATGGTGCATCGCTTCAGGGAAAGGAGTACGACCATCCACTGAAGGAAGAGGTCCCAAAACACGAGGAACTCGACAAATCCATGAACGTGCACAGAATACTCAACTCATCTAGCCTCGTGACACTGGAACAGGGGACAGGCTGCGTACACACGGCACCTGGACACGGTGAAGAGGACTACGAAGCAACCCGTAACTACGATCTCGATGTCTTCTCGCCTGTAGATGAAGCTGGAATGTTCACAGAGGACGGAGGAAAGTACTCTGGAAGATACATACACGATGCAAATGAAGAGGTACTCGGAGATCTCAAGAAGAAGGGGTACCTAATTGGGCACACAAAGATAGACCACGAATACCCACATTGTTGGAGGTGCAAGACAAAGATAATACAGAGAGCTACAACCCAGTGGTACATAGATGTAAGCTCTCTTAAATTTGAAATGCTGGACAAAAACAGAGATGTAAAATGGATACCGGAAAAAATAAGAAAGAGGTTTGAGAACTGGCTGGAGAAGGGAAGGGACTGGTGTATTTCTCGGCAGAGGTTCTGGGGCGTTCCAATACCTATATGGATATGCGACAACTGCGGTGAAAGGGAGGTACTGGGTTCATTCGAAGAACTCGAAGGTAAGATAGGTGAGCTGCCAGGTGACTTCGACCCACACAAGCCCTATGCCGATGAATGGGAATGGGACTGCAGCTGTGGAGGAACGATGACCAGGACAGAAGATCTGCTCGATGTCTGGTGTGACTCGGGATGCGCACCCTTTGCGTCGATGCACTATCCCTTTGAAGAAGAGCCGTTCAGTTCGCTCAAGCCTATGGACTTTATAGTAGAGGGAAGTGATCAGGTAGCAAAATGGTTCTACTATCTGATGTTCTGCAGCGTACTGGCGTTCGACGAGGCACCATCCAAGGAAGTGCTCATGCATGCCTTTGTTCTGGACGAAGAAGGGAAGGCCATGTCGAAGTCCATCGGAAATGTAATAGAACCAGAAGAGATAATGGAGAAGATGGGTGTGGATATACCCAGGTTCTGGATACTTGAAAACTCCCCTCTCTGGGAAAACCCTAAGGTCGACCTCGAAGAGATAAAGAACGAGGGATACAAGATATTTTCCGTATACTGGAACACTGCACAGTTCCTTGAAAACTACAGAAATGGAAGCATAGAGAAACCGCATGAACTCAGAGAAGAGGACAGATGGATACTCTCCCGGCTTGAGAACATGATCGATGAAGTAAAGAAAGGATACGAAAACAAACATTTTCATCTATCATGCAGAAACTGGAGGGACTTTGTTGTTGAAGATCTATCAAGATGGTATGTAAAATCAACAAGGAGCCGTGCAAGAAAAGGAGATGCTGCTGCACTCTGGACACTGAAGGAATGTATCAAAAAGGCTACTCTTGTGGTTGCTCCTGTCGTTCCCTACATAACCGAAAGGGTTTACAGAGACATATTGAAAGGAAATGAAAAATCGGTCCATGCATGTAGCTTTCCTGAAACAGACAAGGATAGGATAGACGAAGACCTCGAAGACAGAATGGAAATTACCAGAGACATAGTAAACCAGGTATTTTCGATACGTGAAGAAGAAGGCAGGAAGCTGAGATGGCCTGTTAAGAAGGCTGTAGTTTCAACAGACCAAGAATCAAGAAAGAAGATAAAACAAATGGAAAGGCTTATCAAGGACATGGGAAATCTAAAGGAGCTCGTATTTGGTGAGGTAGAGACCAGGCTCAAGGCGAAGCCGGACTACTCCAACCTCGGTCCTAAGTTCAAGGGAGATGCAGAGACTGTAGCAGATATTATAGAGGGACTATCACAGACCGAGATAAAAGAACTGAAAAAAAGCGGTGGTCTAGAAAAGGAGGGCTTCAAAATCAGCAAAGAAGATGCCAAGTTCTCGAGATCTACATCGGAGTCCATATCCGGAAAGGACTTCGGTAGAGGAAAGGTGTTCCTGGATATGGAAATAACACCTGAACTTAAGGAGGAGTCTGTTCTCTCCGAACTCACAAGAGACATACAACTGGCCAGAAAGGAAGAAGGTCTCCATGTAAAGGACAGGATGAAGCTGTTCCTCGACGGAAACAAAAACGAAGTTCTCAGTAGATGGGAGGATAAACTAAGAGAAAGGCTGATGGTGAGTGATATCGTTGTAGGCGAGATGGATCACAAGAAGGGCTCCTTTGATTACAAGTCATGGGATGTAGATTATGGTTTTGAGGTGATAAAGGAAAATGCTTAACAAGAATGAGATAGTGGAACTTATAGAAAAAAAGGGTCTTATCGAGGACTATCCACACCTCGAGACACAGATACAACCAAACGGGTTTGATATAACCGTTGATAAGGTATTGAAGTTTTCAGGAAGCGGTAGTCTTGATTTCTCCAATTCGGAACGAAAGATACCGGAGACCAAGGAAGTGATACCTAAAAAGAAGGAAGAAGACGATAGCTACGGTTGGTGGAGTCTGGAAAAGGGAGTCTACAAGGTAAGGACAAACGAGAGGTTCAATATGCCACATGATTTAGCAGGAATTGCATTTCCCAGATCTTCTCTACTCCGAATGGGATGCACAACTGAAACAGGGGTTTGGGACGCCGGATACTCCGGAAAGGCCGAGTTTATACTGAAGGTAGACAACGACAACGGTGTTAAGATAAAGGAAAATGCAAGGATAGCACAGATTCTGTTCGTACCAATAGACGAAGTTGAGGAAGGCTATGGGGGTGTTTACGGTGAGTGAAATCTCAAAGAACGATCTTATAGATCTCGCAGATAAGATAAAGGACGAAGAACTACGGGACAAAACAGTTGACCTGATAGAGGAGTTTGAAATAAGCAACGAAAAGATGGAATATGAAAAGTCTGACCTTGATAAGATTCCATGCTGGATAGGTGGACATCATTACTACGAAGGAGGGCTGGTTGAGCACGTGTACTCTGTAACAAAGATCTGCATAGAACTTGCAGACAACTTCGACGAGGTGTATGGAATAGTTCTGGATAGGGATAGTTTAGTATCGGCTGCCCTCTTACATGATCTTGCAAAACAGTTTATCCTGAAGGATCTGGAAGGATTCAGGGACTACGATCTGGATCACGAGGTATGGATTTCATGTGAACTCTACTCGCGGGACTTCCCTGAAAAAGTAATAGAAATAATAATGGGACATGGTGGCGAAACACACGAAGCAGCACCGAAGTCCGATGAAGCAAGAATTCTCCACCATGCAGATTCCCTCGACGCAGAACTTAACACACACGACACATTTGGAGGAGGTGCATTAATTGAATTTCGAAAAGAGTAGAAAGTTTCTGAAGGACTTTGAAAGGCCTATAATAGTATACCACAAGGACGCCGACGGCGTGTGCTCAGCTGCACTTCTCCAGGAAATACTACCCGGGAACGCCTTCCCGAATGACGGCCCAGGTATACAGGTAAGCGAAGGTCTTCTCGAAACTATAAAGAACAGCAAGAATGTTGTGTTTCTTGATATACCCGTGGACCAGCTCCCGCTGGCCGATGAAATAGATCAAAGGGTATTCATACTGGACCATCACCCCCCTGAAAAGGATCTTACAGGAAAAAACATACTCCACCAAAATCCAAGGTTCGAGAACTCCGAAGCATATCTTCCTGCATCCTACCTTACATACAAACTTCTAGAAGACAGAAAGGACCTGGCGTGGAAGGCAGGCGTCGGTGTAGTAGGAGACCACGGAGTAAAGGACTGCCAGGATCTAATGGAAACCATAGCAGAGGAAAATCCGGATATAATAGGCGAGAAGGACTACACATACGAAAACATCAAGGAAAGCAAGCTCGGTATTATAGCCGATATGATAGAAGCCTCGAAGGTAGTAAAGGGCCTGGATGGAATAAGAAAAAGTCAGGAAATATTAAGAAAAGCCGAAAATCCCAACGATGTATTCGAAACCGATCTCAGAGACTTCTATGAAATATATATGAAGGAGCTCGGTAAGGAAGAGAACAGATTCGAAAGAAAGGCAGAATATTTTCCAAAGACAAACTCTTACCTCTACGGTCTGTCTTCAAACTACTCTCTGGTCTCGGATCTGTCCAATAGAATGTCAAACAAAAATCCAGAGTCTGTTATAATAATATATCAGAAGGAGAGCTATGGAATGAAGATATCCGGAAGATGCCAGAGCGGAAGGGTAGATGTATCCGATATAATAAAGTACGCCGTCGAAGGACATGGAACAGGCGGCGGACATCCACAGGCCGCAGGAGGGTTTGTTGAAAGGGGAAAGGAAGGCATCGCCCTTGAAAGATTCAGAGAAAGGCTTGAGGGAATTTCCTAGACCTTCTGTGCAACTATAAAACAGTGATCGTCCTCAAAGGGATCCAGCTCAAGTATTTCCTTTATATCAAAGTCTCCGTCCAGCTGGGATTCAACTTCTCTGTATATATCCTTTGGTTCCCTGGTCACATCCATGGCCCTTGCCTTTATAGATACCATTATCCACCCTCTGTCCTTGAGGAACTCGTCCACGTTTCTCTTGAGGATTTCAACCTGATCGGGTTGTGCAACGTCCTGGTAGACCACATCTACATCTTCGACCCAGCCGTAATCGGTTGGTTTCCTGGCATCACCGAGTATCGGAACCATATTTACCCTTCTTTCGCAAATATCAAGCAGATCCCTCATTGCCCTCTCGGAGAACTCAACGAGATATGCTATCCCCTGCTCACCGACTATATCTGAGACATGTGAAGGGGTCGTACCCTGGGCAGCACCGAGATAAAGAACCTTAGTTCCTTTCTTCATTGGAAGTGTATCCAGACCTTTTTTCAGTGCAGCAGCAAGCTTGGACCTGTCCGGATTCCATTTTCTGAACTCCCGGCCACTTTTCTTAACAAGACTTTCTCCGTATACTTTATGGCCTGGATCCAGGCTTTTTGTATAGAAGTCTCCTCTCTCCTTGAAAACACCTTCAAAAATCTCATTCATTTCTTATCTCCTCCAGATCCCTTTGAAGCTTTTTCTTGTACTTTTTACCCTTGAACTTGCCTGTATACTGGTCCGTGCGTGCAGCCATCATAAGTGTTGATGCTATCTTCCTCGCTGCCTTCCCACGTTTACCCTCTGGGGTCTGTTGTATATATGGGTGGTTGTAGATTATGCCGTATTTTGGAGGCTTGCCTCCGCCCTTTAGATGCCGGAAAAGGGCCTTTTCGGCACCCAGAAGTTGTATCTTTGATGAAGGCATTCTTGCCAGCTTTTTGAGGGAACCGGCAAGAGAGATGAGCTGCGCCCCCATTTCGGACCCTATTATATGGTTTATATTTGGAGCAACGTCCTTCATAACATCCTCGAGATATTTTTTGAGTTCCTCCCTTTCCTTGTATATTCCATCCAGACGTTCTGCAAATCCCTTAACAGCATCTATATCCCTCTTATCAAGATCTATGCCCATAGAACCCTTGAATTCCTCGAACTCCTCCCTCCTTTCAAGACCTGCAACCAGTTCGGTATACTTCTCGTTGCCCTTGACCTTTAGTTCAGGGTAGTAAAGTCCGTACCATTCCCTGAGACGCTCCGATAGCTCGTTGCTTATCCTTCTAAGGTCCTGAAGTGCAGATACGGCCTGTGAAACGACCTTATCCTTCTTTACCGAAGACTTTACATTTTTTCTTGTCTTTATGATCTGTATATCCCTTAAGATCCTGTTAAACTGACTATCTTCCTCGACAAAACCAGACTCAAGGGAAAGTTTTCTCATATTTTCTTCGAGGTACTCGGAAGCTGATACGCTGTCCTTTATCTCTACGTTGTAGCCCTCGATCTCCATATGAATGTCAGTAACTATGTTTTTTGTATCCAGAGACTGGACAACCTCACGCAGTTCTTCTATTTGTTCTCCATCTCTTATACTATCGAGTCTATCAAGGATCTTACTGGAATCTCTTGGAAAAACCGAGCTTGCAACCATCTCCTTGTCCTTGTCAAAGGCAAATACCCCTGGTATACCAGCAACGACAAACACAAAACTCTTTTCTGACATATTAACCAACTACTATGGTTTCAACTATTAAAAATATAAATAACTCTATATATTGTTAGGTCAAGAAAACTATGAAAAAGGGTCAACACATGGTACTATCTGCTGTTCTTCTTGTTCTTATGATAATTGGAGTTGTATTCGGCGTATATATCTTCACAACAGATACCACAGGAGAGGTCCTGGACATAGGAAAGGGTGGCATAGAAGACAGTATAGAAAAAGGCAATGCAGCTATTATGATATCGTCGGTGGAAGAGGGAGAGATCGAAATAAAAAATATAGGAAGGACCAATATACCCTCTGATTTCGGCATATACTTCAACGGAACACCCGGTGACACAGAGCACGACTGCCCGGAGTACATAGAAGAAGGAGAGATATGCAGCATAACCGTTAACAGTCCTAACCCATGTGACTACAATATAGAAGTTCACGGCCCGTATGGAACCTGGGAAGAGGCAGAAGCCGAGTATACCTGCAGTTAGAATTTTGATGCGGGGGGCCGGATTCGAACCGACGAAGGTACTAAACCACCAGATTTCTCATAGGAAATATTCCTAGAATTGATATCCTCAATACTCAAGAACAAACTTGAGTCTGGCCCCTATAGCCCTTTCGATTGACCGCTTGGGTACCCCCGCATAAAAAGATAAATATAGGGTGTTTACTGTATCTCTCCTAGGCTGTCACGAATCTCCTTTAGGTCACTGTGAAGTTCCCGAACCGTCTTCGAAACCCTTGTCTCGGGTTCGTATGAGTCTCCCTCTACGCCTTCAGGTTTTATGAACTTCTCGTCCATTGAAACCAGTGTATCTGTAAGTTCGGCTATACCGTTCTTAAGCTCTGCCATTCCTGTCCTCTTCATGTTGTCTATCTCGTTCATCAGGCCAAAAAGTTCTCTCAGACCGTCTAGAGAGCCTCTTATTTCCTCAAGATCCCCAAGAACTTCCTCGTAATTATCTATCTTAACGAAGAGTGGTGCAAACTCACCTTCATCCTTTGAAGATAGTTGTCTGGTGAACTCAAGTTCTTTTTCCACAGGCTCTTCGTGTGACATCTCTCTGGTTCTTTCCCTTGGTTTCTCTCTCTGGGACTCGGGAGGCTCTTGGTCTTCTTCTATTCTTACAGAAGGTTTCTCGCGATCGCTTGGAGGCTCGGGTAGACTCATGTTGGTTTTCCTGGATACAGGAGGTTCAGGTGGCTCAGGTAGTCTTGTTTTACTGCTTTCCACTGGGTCACCTTCCATTCCGACTGGTCCCTGATTTCTTCTTCCTTCGACCTGTCTCTTTACCTCTTCCATCTCTCTTTTCTTTTCATCTTCGCTTTTCCAAAATGCCATTGTAAAACCCAGGTATGTTTACCCTTCTTTTATTTAAATATGTTAAATGGATTTTGGCTACCCACCGAAGATCGATCCAAATCCCTCGGCAGCTTCTTCCTCGGCTTTATCCATGGCCTCAACAACCATTTCCATCTCGTCTGCTTCAAGTTCCTCTCCGAATTCCGAGATCTTTTCCTTGGCTTGGTTGCATACACCGTCTTCGCCCTCGAGAACTGCGATGATTCCCTCAGAGTCTATATCCAAGGCCTCGGAGTTCTTCTGTTTTATTGAAAGTCTAGAGACCGGGTCCTCGTCGAGTATGCTCTGGAGTTTTGACCTGTCTGATTCGTCCACTCTAAATGCTATTTTCATTTAAAACACCTACAATTAAAAGCAGTGCATCGCTTAAAAGTCTTTTGTGTTATTCGTCTTTAGTAAATCAAACTCGTAGAAGAGAGTCGTTCTGACCGTTTTTACCACACATATAAATATTTTTGGTATTTTATTAACATTGTGTGAACTACCATGGCTAAACAAGATCTTATTCAGAAAAGGACGAATAAATACCGGGTAACAAATCCTGGACCATGCAACGAGGCAGGACATGAATATGATCTGATGTATTCCTACCTGAGAAGTCGCAGTAATAAAAGAGACCCCGGTGGACCTCTTTACGGAGATATCTACGAAGGTGAAGAAATGTTCGACTTCATGTACAAGATCCGGTGCAAAAAATGTTCAGACAATGAAGATATTAAAGGATTCATCGTACCAGAAAGCTTCTACCCTCAAAAAAATCATGGCGATGTGGTTCAGTACGTAGAAGATAGTATCGATATCAGTAACCCCGGTAAATGCGAAAGATTCGGCCATGAATATCAATGGCTTGCCGATATCAATAGAACGAAGGATGACAGCTCGAATGTAGAAAAGAAGGAGCTTCTGTACTGCAAGAAATGTGCAAGGAAAGAAAGGGTGCTAAAAGGAACAGAAGACAGGAATGAATTAGCCCAGAAAGAAATGAAGATCAAAAAGAGGCTGGACGAAGAGTTGAACAAAGAAGGATTTCTGGACAAGATAAAGAAACTACTGGGTTAAACCAAAGACCACTGACTAAGAAATAGATTGTTTTTACTTTTCGTCTCCACAAACATCATTACAATTTGCAAAAAACACCCTACTCTAATCCTTTTCTAAAGCTACACACAGTACGAGGCGTCTTGTAGAGATTAACTATCAAAAAACTCTGCGATACGGCCGTATATCTTCCTTAGACCTGGATTGCTCCTTGTTTCTATGTATATAGGAGAGTTTTTCGGATCTTCTTTATAGAAGTTCGGCCAGCTATCGATATCGTCCTCGTACTCCCTTTTACTGTCTTCAATGGATCCGTTGGGGATGTTCTCACCGTATATGTATTATTCACGCTGCTTTAAAAGTTTTTTGAATAAAAAACGGATGTATAAAACACACAAAGGTACTCGAGAGTCCAGTGACATCCTGAAAAACACCAGACGCCCGTTTTAGCCTTGATTCACAATAGAGAGTTCAAAAAGGACATATTTAATTCGTAAACTTGTTAAGTGTTCTCCGTAGTTCATGATCGAAAGTATATGCCTGTATTAAGAACCTTAGCTTCATTATTGCTTCTGATTCACAGAAATTATCAAGTAACCAGAAAGACGAGAATGGAGCCTCGGGCGGGAGTTTCCGAACCCACTCCTTTTTAGCGAACGTTTTTGCGATCGAAGGGAGTAAAAAGGTTCTTTTGAACCCGCGACCTGCTGCTTTCCTGTGGGACCAGCAAAGAACTGGCCAAACAGTACGAGGCAGCCGCTCCGGCCGAACTGAGCTACCGAGGCTGAACAAAGTTATTATTTACATGCAATGTTTAAATATAATCCTTGGTATTGTTTTAGTATGGTTCTTTACTTTGCGAGGCTGGCAGCCGGTCTTCTTGCAGGATTTCTAGGAGGACTTATAAGCTATGTTGTATACAGAAAGCACGATGAATCACACGAACTCATGAAGATGCTTCTCTACAGACCACTGGGAATTCCGGAGGATCATAGGAAGTTCAAAAAGAGGACATATCTTCTATTTATGTCGTTTACAGGCCTCGTATACGGGTTTGCCTTTGAGGCATTGAGGATGGGAAACCTTCTTCCTGTGCTCCAGACGCATATACAGAATATAACCTTCTTTGCATTTTCAATAGGCCTCTCAGTTGTGATGTTCCAGGTACTTCTCCACCTGAAGGTCGATAGAATAACAAAGAAAATGGCAGAGGAATGGCTTATTATAGGACTTGTATTCGGCTTCTTTCTTGGACTTTTCTTCAACCTTGTCTCCTTCTTTGTGATAGGCCCTCTAATGATATGACAGGGATTTTTATCCATGAAAAGACAAAGATAAAACATGGACAAAGAGGTTGAAACTGCTATTTACGAAGAACTTGAAAGCAACACCGTAAGGTGTGGCGTATGCCCAAGGAGATGCACTATAAAGGAAGGACAAAGTGGCTTCTGTAGGGTAAGGCAAAACAGAGGAGGAAAACTTGTTTCGCTTGTCTACGGAAGGGCTGTTTCATATGGAGTTGATCCAATAGAGAAGAAACCCCTGTTCCACTTTGCACCGGGAAGCAGAGCATTCTCGATAGCAACCATGGGGTGTAACCTGAGGTGCGATTTCTGCCAGAACTTCCGTATATCACAGGAATGGAAGGATATAGAAGGCGAAGATCTCCCACCGAAAGAGGCTATCAAAAAGGCAAAGATGCATGATTGTGATGGAATAGCCTACACTTACACTGAACCAACTGTTTTCCTCGAGTACGCCCACGACACAATGAAAAGTTCAGAGTCTCTGTACAACGTCTTTGTCTCCAACGGCTACATAACCGAAGAAGCCGTAGACTACGTGGTCCCATACCTCGACGCCATAAACGTGGATCTGAAGGGCGACGCGGACTTCTACAGAAGACACTGCAATGTACCCGATCCCGAACCTATATTCGACGCACTGAAGATACTTTCAAAAAGAAACATACTGGTCGAGGTAACGAATCTCCTGATACCAGGAGAAAACGATTCAGAGGCCCATATAAGGGAAAGGGTGGAATGGATAATGAAAAATCTAGGTGAGGATACACCTGTACATTTCTCTAGATTCAAGCCGGACTACAGAATGAAAAACAAGAAACCCACTCCCATATCAACCCTGGAAAAAGCGATAAAAATAGCAGAAAATTGTGGTCTCAACTACGTATACTCCGGAAACGTTCCAGGACATAAATCGGAGTCTACCTTCTGTCCGAACTGTGGAGAACTTGTGATAAAAAGACATGGGTTTACAGTAGAGGAGTTCAAACTGAAAGAGTCCATGGAATGCCACAACTGCAGCGAGAAAATATTTATAGAGGGAGAAAGGTGGATACCCGAAAAGTTATTTAAAGGTTGATAAAGAAACTTGGCTTGGTAAACATGGAAAGAGAGGAGGCAGATGAAAAGGTCGACAAGGGATGGATAAGGGCAAGTGCCTTTATAGAGGTCATGGCAATAAAGGAAGAGTCGGCAAGAATGGCACTGGAGAAACACGTGGAAAAGATAGAAAAACAGAAAGGCATAGAGGTATATAAAAAGGAGTACGAAGAACCCGAGGTCGTCGACAATCCACCTACAAAGAAGGCAAAAAAGGCCTACTCACAGATAGTAGAGATAGAGTTTGTTGTTTCTTCTGTAAAGAACCTCATGACCTTTTCGATGCTTTACGGCCCATCATCGGTCGAGGTAATAGAGCCGGATTCTGTTAATATAAAGATCGATGAGCTACAGGACATGGCAAACAGTATATCTGCACTTATACATCAGTACGCTTCACAGGGTGCAGGTGGAATAGTTACTTCGCCGGAATGAAACGTTTCATACTGTGGCCGAACAACTTCTTAAACTATTTATTTCTTGATCAGAAACTATAGTTAATATGAAAAAGATAGTTTTAGGCCTGTTTGTAGGGTTCGTCCTACTGACCTGTACGGCGGAAGCCGCCAGCATAAGCTTCTACAGGAGGGAAGCTCTGATAAGTCCTGTAGAGGTTTCCATAGAGGATACCATAGTCTTCGAACAATCTCCCAGCAAGATGGAAATTCCACTCCTTTTTGATGCACATACACTTAGCTCCAGATCTACTCTGTCTGGACACATATGTGAACTGGAGGAAAAGGACTACGGGTCGCTTATAACATGTGAGTTACCAGAGGGCGACAGCGGAAGGCTTTCTCTTGAATTCAAGGTAAACGAACTTGTCAGATACACAGGAAAACACTACTACTTCGAAGAAGACCTTGTTGCTCCGTACGTAACAGGTAATATGATATACAACGCAAAACTGGAGGAAGGCTTTGTTCTCATAGACGAAGATCTGGATACACCCTTCGACAAGTTTTCCCCTGGATACGGCGAGGAAAGCTCCGATGGAAGAAGGATATATATACTTTGGTCAAAGGAAGACGTAGAAAGGGGAAACGGCATAAGACCGAGGATTTCATTTGAAAGAACCGAGGAACCGGATACAGGTGTAAGCGAGGTATACGTAATTATACTTGGCATATCAATCGTGCTCCTCCTAATAGCAGTCGGAACCAAGTTCGGCGAGGAAGAAGGAACACTTCCGGATGCACTCAAGGAAGACGAAAGAATGGTAATAAAGATAATCAGAGACTCCGGGGGACAGATAAAGCAGAAGAGGATAGTTGACTCCGTGGATTTCTCCAAGGCCAAGGTGTCGCGTCTTATACACGATCTAAAGGAAAGAGGTCTTCTGGAAACAGAGAAGGTGGGGAGAACAAACAGGGTAAAACTGAGAAAATTCGACTAGACCACAGATACACAGTCCAACGATATTTTTAATAAACAAGAGTTGAAACAGTAACCATGATATTCATCGACCTACTGTACATATTTTTCTTTTCTGTAATGATATTTTCTGCCGTGCTGTGGGGCATCGTATACTACGCAAACCTGGACAAGATAAAGAAGGATCCTCCGGTCGACAGAACAAGAAGGGTTACAATACTTGTTCCTGCCTACAACGAAGAGGACTGTGTAGGTGAGACCATACAGCGTCTTCTGGACATAGACTATCCCGACGACGCCTATAACATAATAGCAATAAACGACGGCTCAGAGGACGGAACATTGGAGATTCTGAAAGGGTTCGGAGATCAGATAGAGATAATAGACAAGAAGAACACGGGTAAGGCCGACTCCATGAACGTGGCTCTGAAAAGGGTCGACACAGAACTGGTGGCGTCCATGGATGCAGACTCGTATCCAAATGAAGACTTCCTCAAAAACATGGTAGGATACTTCAAGGACGAAGGTGTTTCAGGAGTTACACCTGCCCTAAAACTGATGAGAGACGAAAATCTTGTTGAAAAAATACAGTGGACCGAGTACATATACCAGATATTTCTGAGGAAGATATTCGCCCTCTTCGACGTACAGTACGTCCTTCCGGGACCGGGAAGCGTCTACAGAACGGACTTTCTCAAGGAGACAGGCGGCTGGAGTGAAGATACACATACAGAAGATATGGAGGTTGCCTTCCGAATGATGAGTGAAAAGAAGAAGATAGAAAATACAACTAACTCCGTAGTATGGACGGATCCTCCTTCGACCTTCAGGGATCTCTTCAAACAGAGAACAAGATGGTACAGGGGATATGTGGAAAACTTCGTCAAGTACAGGGGAATGTTTATGGACAGGGAAAGTGGTAATCTGGGTGTTTTCTTTCTGCCTCTGAATGCTATATGGATATTCATGCTTGTCTTTTTGCTTACCCATGTGACCTACAACCTTCTTCTTATGGGATACCAGGCTGTCCAGACATACATGCTTCTAGGGTACTATCCCATAGATCTCACACTGACACTTCAGGAGATACACCTTTTCCATCTGTTCATATGCTTCTTTGTCCTTGTAGGACTGGGGATGATATTCCTAAGCCTTTTCTCGGCGGGAGAGAAGATCAATATAAAGAAGAGGTGGCTAAACTATTTAACTTTCTTTACTATATACCCATACATGTTCGCAATGTTCTGGGTTGCGACTTTTTTTGAGATAGCCAGGACAAGAGGCAAGATAAAATGGTAGAAAGAAACCTCGATATAGGCACCGTTATACTTGCAGTTACTCTAACCGTGGTTATAATGGGAGGTATATTCCTTATGGGTTGGAGGCTTTCCGAGGAGAAGGTATCCGATCTAGAGAGGGATGTGGCCAGCTTCGAAGTCGAGAGAAGGTCACAGGAAATAAGCAGACAGATAGCAGAAAATCTCCCCGAAAAGAACTGTGAAGCCCTGGAGTTTGCAGTTGAACAGACTATAATTGATACACAGAACCTGGCTGACCGTGTGACTGAGTACGAAGACAGCTACAAGCTCCAAAACGACAACTTCAGAGAACTCAAGAAAGAGTACACAAACGTCCTCCTTGAGTACTGGCTGCTGACGGAAAAGGTCGACGACATGTGCAACTCCAGTACTGTCAGAATGCTCTACTTCTATTCAGGACAGAACGTATGCCCGACATGTGAGGACCAGGGAACAATAATCACTCACTACAGGAAAAAATACAACGAAAATCTACTCGTATTCCCACTTGACATGAGGCTTGATATGAGGCATCTCAACATACTCAGGGAGACATACAAAATAGAAGACTACCCTGTCGTGGTTATAAACGGAGATACATACAGAGGTTTCATGGACATCGAGGAGATGGGAGAAGTACTCGGGAAATACATGAACGAAGAACCCCTAAACGGGACCTCTGAGATGGTTGAAAAATAAAAAACAATTCTAAGCGGTTCTTTTAGCCTAAAAAAGTTCACATGGGCTCATGTAACAGTTAAACGGTCCAAAAAGTCTTGTTTACGTCTCAAGAGGTACAACGGAGAGAGTAAACAAATGCCTGTGAAACAGTTTCAAGTTACCTTTTTATAAGGGTTATGGGTTATTTAGTGATGGAGTTAAAGAAAAAGGTCCATCATGGACCGGATCCGGTTCCACCAAAACCTTTTCGGAATCGGATAAACAAACAAAAAATTTAGCAAACTTAGGTGATTAGCAAATGCAAATTAAGAAATTCGCAGCAACTGCCCTTGGTTCCCTTATGGCTGGAGCCACGCTAGCATTTCCGGCAGCAGCTGCAAACCTAGAAGACCTACCAGCACCTTTCATCGAAGATGGAGAAGCTGATTTCTCCATGGTAGTCGGTGAAAACGCTGCGACGGCAGACGTCGTAGGATCAATAGACATAGCAGTAACTCTGGGAGGTCAACCAACAATCGAAGAAGCAGTAGAGGTAGAAGGAGTCGCACAGTGGAGTGCCACAAACGGCATCACGCTAAACAGACCCAACAGAAATCTCTACCTTGACAGCAAGACCGACTCGGGAATAGATGGTCTTGTAGAAGGAGATCTGAACATCTTAGCAGATCAGTCCTTCGAAGACGGTGAAGGAGAAGACATAGCAGTAGAGCATGAAATAGAAGTAGGAAGTCTGGGACAGAAATTTGGTTCCAAGACGGGAATGGAAGAAATAAACCTTCACATAGACATTGGAAGAGACGATGTAGTATTCTCTCTCGATGCATTCTTCGACAACGAGGTCAAATTCAACCACACGGACCTTGTAGGAGAAGAAGTCAGCATGTTCGGAAGAACATTCGAGGTCTCAGACGACACGACAGGCAGTAAGATAGTTCTGTACGGTGATGCTGAGACTTTCACGGCCGAAAGGGACGAAGAAGTAGAAATCATGATCGCAGGCGAAGAAAGAACGATCAGAGTAAGACACATCCCAGAAGGTGGCGGATCAGCAACCTTCCTAGTCGACGGTGAACCTTACAACCTAGATGAAGGTGAAACCTTTACCATCGACAGACAGGAAGTAAGACTGAGAGACATCTACCCGTTCGGTGATGGAGAAGGTCTTGTCAGATTCGGAATAGGAAGCGAAGAGGTCGAACTCGATAACGACGAAGAAGTGGTAATAGACGGAGACGACGTAGACGGAACAAACGTTGTTATAGAAAATGCAAACGAAAAAAATGATGTAGACGCAGTAGAAAGCATTTCCGTAGAGTTCTCAGACCTCGACAGAACCGAAAGATTCATCGAAGCAGGCGAGAAGTACGTTGATCCTGTATTCGGACTGGAGTTCCACTACGGTGGAGCATTCCCAGATGCCGCAGAGGATCCAGCAGAAACCGTCTACGTAGAATCAGACGGAGACGAGGTAGTAGTCACAATGACCGACGACAGCGGAGAAACAGCCGACATCACATTCGTCAGCGAAGACGACGAAGATGACGGAGATGACTGGATGCTCGGTAACTTCAAGGACGTCGGTGGATCCATCATGACCCACGAGGGTCAGGTAATGGGTCTCGAGGACTACATAATCCTCAACGAAGACGACTACGCAGTCATGTTCGAGGTAACAGACCTCTGGTACGACGCCGACGAAGGAGAAATCGAACTGGAGAACGTCTTCACAGGAAGCACAAGGCTGATCGAATTCGGTGACGAAGCAACAGAAACCGAAAGAATCAACCGTGTCAGCTACGAGTTCAGCTTCGATACAGAAAGCGACGATCCAGAAGACGCAACTTTCAACGTCACATGGGGAGACGAATTGGT
>Ga0207421_10003330_pt1 | contig 19191 bp, 14 predicted proteins | sample SodLakKL_010_SED_4_FD_187542 | JGI IMG/M metagenome (GOLD analysis project Ga0207421, IMG submission 187542) | Alkaline sediment microbial communities from Lake Tanatar, Kulunda Steppe, Russia - 8KL_010_SED (SPAdes) (version 2) | ecosystem: Environmental > Aquatic > Non-marine Saline and... | reverse complement strand
TTAATTCCTGTTCTAACTGCTCAAGTTTATTTTCTTCCCAGAAAGAAAGCAATCTTCTTTCTAGTTTTAAAAGGTTTTCTATAGGAGAAAACAAATCTGTTTCAAAAGTTAAATCCTCTTCTCGAGATAAATCTCCCAACCATTGACCATTTTCAGTTCTCATTTGAGCTAAATTTTTCTGAAGCTGCTGTTTTTGAGATTTTTTTACACCAAGCTCTTCTTCTAATTGATGTAGATTTTTTTCAATAATTTCTATCTGTTCATCATAAACGTTTTTACTTGTTTCCAGGCGATCTGGTCGATATTCTTCCAATATGTTTTGTAAAACTTCCTGGGCAGCTTCAAGCCTTGATTCTGTTTCTTCAAGTCTCCTTGAAGTAACCCGATAAATGTCTTCTGTTTCAGATTGTCTAATATCCAGAATATCTTCTTTAAATAATTCTGACCAGGTGTTGGCTATGTTAGCTGTTTTCTCTGGGTTTCCTCCAGTTACTACTAACTGAAACAAAATGGCGCTACCTTCCTCAAAACCATTTTCCTCTCCCACATTTACTTCCATTTTATTTCTGATATTTGAGGGTGATAGTAGGTTTCCATCTTCATCTTTTAAATCCAGTTCTTCAATAATATTATTTAAAACCCTATCAGACCTAGCCAAACTTCTGTAAGTTGAGAAAGTTATATTTGCAACATCAATTTCTGTGTACACTGGGGGAAATACTAAAACATCTGAGGATAGTTTGTAATTTATGTCAATCATAAATATACTATAAATATAAGCTGCCAGTATTGCAAGAATAACAAGTCCAATTATTATCCACTTCTTTCTCCATAAAAGCAGTATGTACTCCCTAAGATCAATTTCCAGTTCAGGATAATTCTCATTGTTGTTCATAGTCATCCCTCCATTAATAAATTATAAAATTTAATCCTATAAAATATAAACGTTAATGTGGATATATGGATAATAACAAATTGAGTAGTAAAACAAATATCCTTACAGAAGATAAAAGTTTCCTAGTATATAGATATTATTAAATATTTAAAGAGGTTTTCCTTTAAAATTATAATAGAATTTTATGATTTAATTGAAATATATATCAGATAAAGGTTTTTTCGAGGTTTTATGGTTAGTTATAGCTTAATTTATTCTATCATCTTCATTTTCAATAAAATCTTTTGCCTTTATCTCTGGATCCTCACTTTGGTTTTTTAGGTTGTCTTTTTTTACATAAAATTTTCCGGACTTTGGATCAATGAAGCTGTTTTTTTCTCGATTTTTTCTTTTTTTTATTTTTACTCCCTGGCTGACAGCTAGAAAACCCAGAACAAAAGAAGCAAAGGACATGAAGATATTTCCTATAGAAAAGAGGGTTAGGCCAAAAAATATTAGCAGAGCTCCGACTGCATAAAGCATATAGGTGCTCATTGAGAATAACCTCCTGTTTAATCTTCTGATTAGTCTTTGAGACTATTTTTGATATCGTTAAGCTTTTTCTGCCAGCGATTGGTTATTATTTCGGTTTTTTCTGTTGACCGGCCCAGATATAGTTCCGGGTTTTGAAGTAAATTTTTTTCCTGATCAGAGAATGATTTCAGGTAGGGCTGGAGTTCCGGATTTTGGCGGGCAAATTCCCAGAGTGAATTTGTTTTGTTTTTATTGATGTCTTTACTGGTTATATTTTCTTTTTTGTTTATAATGTTTAGCTTATCCTTGCTGTCCATATTATTGACTTTAGTGCTGTTTTTAATGCTATTTGCTTTCAATTGATTCTCCACTTTTAAGGTGAGTTGTCGGACTGCCTCATGGGCGTCGGGGTGGCCTTCTCGAGCCAGCAGGATATAAAGAGGTTCTGCTGCCAGCAGGCTCTTTCCAGCGGCCAGATTGGATTTCATTTGCTTTTTGTCCACCACGAATCTTTTGAAAACTCTATTAAGGCGGTGAGCTGCCAGGAAAAGCCCGATGGGGATTTCGGGATAGTAACGGGCAGTGGTGGAATTGGTGAGGTCCCGCTGGTGTTCGGATAGCTGATCCTGATAGACGGTGAACATCCTGGGGAGAAAAGTTTTCCAGCTGCCCTTGACATTCTCGAAATTTATCGGGTTTCTTTTCTGGGGCATGGTTGAAGAACCGACTTGATCTTCCTGGAAGGCTTCACCTACCTCACTAATTTCGCTGCGCTGAAGGTGGCGCATGTCATCGCTTAAATCGGCCAGCACTCCCAGAGTGGAAACCAGACTGTGGAAGTAGTCGGTTAAGTATTCCGGTGGGAGGATCTGGGTGGAGTGTTCGGCTGGTTTTAAACCCAGGGAGTTCAGCAGGTTTTCCTCAAAGGCTGGAGGGTCATCAACCAGCAGATCCAGAGCATTATAGGATCCCACTGCCCCGGAAAACTTGCCTTTCAGGGAACTGGTTCGGTTTAATATTTCTTCTATCCGCTGGCCCAGGCGGCTGACAAAGCCAGCCAGGTAATATCCGAAGGTCAGGGGAACTGCCTGCTGACCGTGGGTGCGGCCTACCTGGGGAGTTTCCTTCTCTCTTTTAGCTATTTCAAGCAGAGTTTCGGTGAGCTCAATCAGTTCGGGTAAAAGAACTTCCCGGGTAAAATTCTGATATCGCAGAATGGCTCCATTATCGATTATATCAAAGGAAGTTGCTCCCAGATGGATATACTGTCGGTTTTCAGGAGAAACCTCCTGTCTAAGGCAGTTTACCAGCGCCCGGGTATTGTGACGGGTCTTCTCTTCCTCCCTGTAGACTGCTGCAGCTGTAATTTTATCAACAGCAATTTCGATTTCCTTTACTGCTGCTGCCGGAGCCAGCCCCTCTTCATTAAGAGCAGCCACCAGGGCTGCTTCCACCCGGGCTTCCATTTTAAGGCGGCTTTCCTCAGAAAAATAGCCAGCTAGTTTATTGAAAATGTCTTCATCCCGGGAATAACGGTGATCCAGGGGGCTTAAGTTGGCAAAAATGCTGCGAAGTTTTTCTGTCATTTTGGGGCTCCTTTCAATTGTGGATTGAATTATAGTAATTATAGGGCATTGCAGGCAGGATTTTTGTGTTTGTGAAAGAATTTAATTATTAACCTATGTTTTTTCTGAACAGCAAAATTTTTTAGGACGGCAAAGTTTTTCAAGCAGCAAAAATTTATTTTTCTAACAGCAAACAATTATTTGCTATCTTTCAGAAAGCAAGTGATTATAATCTGATTATAACAGACTGGCCAGAAAATTTCATTTTATATAACGAGTCTGGTAAAAGTTTTTGTTGAGGCGAGGTTAAAAATTGTCTGACAGGTTTTACATACATTCTGGTTACGTAAATTCATTTATTTAAAATAATAAGGTAATTTTAGTAATATTGATAGGGTGTTTGATTTGATGTTTGATTAACTTTTTTATTATTCGGGAGCTTCAGGAGCTGTTATTTAATATGGTGATATCAAAAAAACCTGTAATTTCCGCGAAGAATTTATCTCTAATCCGAAGTGGGTTTAAAATTATAGATGATGTTTCTTTGAAGCTATATGCTGGAGAACGGCTAGCTCTCTTCGGTCCTAATGGTGCCGGTAAAACAACTTTACTGCGTCTTCTGGCCGGCCTGCAGGAAACTGACCGGGGTGAGTTTAAATACGGTTATCAGGATGGTGGCAATAATAATTTAGATAAAGATTCTGGCAAGCCGCGGATAGGTTTTCTGGGGCATGATATCTATCTCTATAATGATTTGACCGGCCGGGAAAATCTTAATTTTTTTGGTGACTTGTATAATGCTCCCGGGCTGCAGGGTAGAATTGAAAGATTGACAGAGAGGGCCGGGCTTTCTCTGGAGCTGGATGAAAAAGTTCGAACCTATTCCCGGGGAATGCAGCAGAAACTTGCTATCTGCCGCTGCTTTCTCATCAAACCTGAGATTTTACTCCTGGATGAGCCCTTTACCGGGCTGGACAGTCAGGCCAGTAAATTTTTAATAGAACTACTGGATGATAATTCGTCGGCGGCAGTGATATTTTCCAGTCATGATATTGAACTAGGCTATCATCTGGCCAGCAGCTGGGTAATTATCTGTCGCGGCCGGATTCTGGACAGAAAGCAGGAAGATGATTATGATAGCAGCCAGATTGATCAGATAAGCCGGGACAGCCAGAACAGCTGGAGCAGCCGGGAATTTTCCCGGCATTATCAAAAGTTAACCGGCCAAAAGTTAGATGCGCACCAGTTAGACGGGAAAAACAGAGGCTCGGCTGACTATAATAATAAAATAACTGAAAAATCACCTGAAAATAAAAAAGAGGGGGAGAAAAATCAGAAAAAAATGCCGAAAACCAGCAGACCAATAAGCAGAATGAGCGGCCTGAAATTTGCCAGGGCTCTGCTGGTTCTGGTAAAAAAAGATCTCCTGCTGGAATTTAATACCGGGCAGCTCAGCGGCACGGTGCTGCTCTTTGCCCTGATCGGGGGCACGATCTTCAGCATGTCTTTCCTGCCCGGTCAGGATAATGTGCAAACCCTCTTCCCTGGCATTTACTGGTTTACCCAGATTTTTGCAGCCCTGCTGATATTAAACCGCTCTTTTCTCAGGGATACGGAAAATTCCTGTCAGGAAGCCATTCTGCTGGCCCCTATTTTGCGGGAAACTTTTCTGAGTGCCAGGATAATATTTAATTATCTCATCTTTCTTTTTCTGGCTGTAATCATCAGTCCGGTGCTTTTTATCCTCTTCGAGGCTTTTCCAGTCAGTGGAGCTCCCTGGTTTCCCCTGCTGGTGCTGCTGGTCAATCTAGGGCTGGCTGCCAATGGTTCTCTGCTGGCAGCGCTGGCGACCTCAACCAGATTCAGCGATTTGCTGCTGCCGGTTTTGCTGCTGCCGGTACTGATACCTCTGGTCCTGGCTGCCGTGGAAGGAACCAGGCTTTTTTATTATCCTGAACTGGACCAGGCCAGCCTGTATTTCTGGCTGTTGTTTATAATACTTTATGATGCAGTCTGTCTCCTGATAAATTTTATCCTGGCGCCCTATCTCCTCAAGGAATAATCAATATTTCTGCAATCAATATTTTCTGGAGGTTAAAACAATTATGCCGAAAAACCAAAGTAGCAACAACGGTCCAGAAGATTCACAGAAAAGCCATAACAGGCATAATAAGCATAATAAGCAAAACAGTCAGGAAAGTCATAAGGAACAAGCCAATCCCACCGATCCCAATAAATCAAGCAATCAGGATAAAGAAAATGTCCGGGATAAACATGCTGAGAATGAACAGCAGGATAAGCAGGTTAAACCGGAAAAAAATGATAAACATGTTAACATGAATAAGCAGAGTCCACAGTTAAAAATGAAGAAAAAAAAGCTGATTGAGATATTTCAAAAATATAACCCTTATATTTTAGCCGGGTTGATACCCTTATCTCTGATTGCTGTTTTTGTTTATGCTCCCCAGGAAAGAGTAATGGGCAATGTCCAGCGCATCTTCTATTATCATGTTGGGTCAGCCTGGGTTGGATTTTTTGCTTTTTTTATAGTTTTTGCTGCCAGCATTCAGTATCTCAGAACCGAAGATAAATACTGGAGCATGCTGGCCCGGGCTTCGGCTGAAATTGGTGTAATTTTTACCACCTTCGTACTGCTTTCGGGAATGCTCTGGGCCCGCCCAACCTGGAATACCTGGTGGACCTGGGACCCCCGGCTGACCACTTCCCTGGTATTATGGCTGATGTATCTGGCCTATCTATTTTTAAGCCAGACCCTGAAGGGCGAGGAAAAAAGCAGCCAGAGCCGGCTGGCGGCAATCTTTGGTATTATTGCCTTTGTAAATGTGCCGCTGGTTTTCATGTCAATTCGCTGGTGGCGCACCATTCATCCAGTTGTCATTGAAATTGGGGGAACAGGCCTATCCCCCCGAATGATACAGGTTTTAATTTTTTCGCTGATTACAATTTCTCTACTCTATTATCAGCTGCTGCTGATGCGTCTGAAACAGCTTAATAATGAGATCAGAGTGAAACAGTTGGTGAACAGGCTGCGCCGCAGGAGATAAGCTCTGGGGTAATAGATAGTTATAAATTTAGGCTATTCTTGTAACTTATGGTATGGTAACCTCTTGGTAAATATTAAAATATTAGAGAATAATGCTTTAGCATAATCAATACATTATTTCAAGAATATTTAAGCTTTCAGACACATTACACATGCTTTGTCTGCACGTAAAGGGAAATGACCGGAGAGATTATTTCGCAAAAGCAGCCAAAAATCTAGTTTACGTGCCAGCACCTTTGTGTGTCCTGCCTCTCTTCTGCGAATTTTTTGTTAATTACTGCCTCTGCCACAAATTACATTTTCCTCGTAAACCACTGGAAAAATATTAAATATAATGTAGGGTTTCTTACAGGGCTTCACTGCAAGATAATAAGACAGGGCTTCCCTGCAAGATAATAAGAGAAGAACCAAAAAAATTAAATAAAGGAGGAAGGGCTGACTCAGCCCGTTATTATGACCTTTTTAACTGCTGCTTACACCTTATTCTGGATTATTATCTTTTTATATGTCCTGAAAATCAATAAAGGCAACCAGGATACCGCCGAACGCCTGGATAAACTGGAGGAAAAGCTGAATCAGAATTAATATGAGATAAAAAATTAAATACTAATCAAATACTAAAGACAGTTATAAAAACAGCAATTATAAGAGCAAAATTATTGATAGATATTTTCCAGGGAGATATCCTGGTAGAAGTATTTAAAAATGCTGGCATAATCCCAGCCCTGGTCGGCCATATTGCCGGCAGCTGTCTGATCCATGCCGACTCCATGTCCCCAGCCCCCGCCATATAAAATTATCTTCTCCAGTTCTCCGCTGCTGTCGAGCTGACGGTGGAGGACAAAGCTGTTACTGCGCAGTCCCCCCAGAGCACTGCGGATGCGGTCACCGGAAAACAGCACCTCCTCTTCTCTACCTTCTTCATCCCGACCGATTATTGCTATTTCGGTGACAAAACCTCTGTCTGAACGCTCCCCGATTCTGACATCCTGTATTTCTGACAATTCGAGTTCAGTTTTCAGGAATTCCACATTTATTTCCCGACTCCAACGGTAGGCCTGGGAACTGGTATAGGGACCTGTTCCGGAAAAAGTTTCCGGGCGGCTCTGGAACCAGGTCTGGAGCTGACCGGGCAGCAGGGGGAATTGAGAAAAATTTTGATTCAGTTGATTGAGATTTTCTTCATTATTTTGTTGAGATTGCTGGCTTAAATCTTCCTGCCGATTACTGGAATCCCGGGGTTCCAGAACATCATAGCTGAGATTGGCTCCGCTAAGATAGTCGACATCACCACCCCAGACGTCTCTGCTAGCCTCGGTATGGCCGCCGCTGTTGCTGCTGAATACCGCATTAACCACCTCTCCTTTATACATACCGACTTCGCCGGCAGTTGAGATGACAGCTTCAGTAGTCCGATGATGTTCCCGGCCAACGCCGGCATAGACTGCATCGCTGACGGTGTCAAAGAGATCAAAACCTCGGGAGGCCTGTCTGCGCCCCTTATTATGCAGGGCAAAACTGCGGGCAGCCAGAGCCTGAGCCCTGAGGGCCTCCATCGGCCAGCCTGCTGACATTTCGGCTGGTACAACCGAAAGCAGGTATTCCTCCAGATTGACGAGACTCACCGGCTGGAGTTTTCCGGCAGCCGTGGGCTTAATTCTCATTTCGCCTCGATACTGCCGGTCTTCAATCCCGGCAAAAAAGTAGCCGGCACCATAGCGGACACCCTGGACCATTATGCTGGCATTTTCAGCCTGCGGTCTGATATACAGGTTCTGAGTGCCGTCAAAGGTTTCCAGGTGTTCTCTATCCTTCCAGAGGGCATAAAAACCATCATTAATGCTTATTTCATATTCAGTATAAGCATTGCCCCGGGAAAGGATAATGACGCCGGCAGAATTTTCTATGATAAAATCAGAATCAACCTGGAATATTAAATTACTGCGGGGTGAAGAAATCCCAATTTCAAACTGAGGTGCTTCAGGAAAATCGGGTAGAGGCTGAACCTCGCGCCAGTTTGGCTCCCAGCGCCATTCCTCTGCCAGTTCCAGCTGCTTCAACTCTTCTTCGGTAAGTTTTTCCTCCTGCTCCAGCTCATCAAGAAGTTCTTCATAAAGAGGAATAGAAAGATCAAAATCAGGCTCGGGTATATCTTCCGGCCAAATATCAGCCAGAGTTTCAGCTCCAGGGGGAAATTCAAACTTGATTTCTTTTACTACCTCTGGAGGCGCTTCAAGCTCATCAGGATACAATTCAGCCAGCTCCTGCTGCCTGTTGCGGGCTAATTCGGTTTGGATGCCGGTTTCCTGGCTCAGACGCCAGTATTCCCAGGCCTGGAAATAATTCTCCTGCTCTTCATAAAGTTCTGCTATTCTGGGATAAAGATAATTTAACGATGAATCATTTTCAACTGCACTGAGGTAATATTCCAGCGCCTTCTCAATGTTTTCCAGCCTTTCTTCAACTTCAGCCAGAGCCAGAAGAAAACGGGCCTGGTTACTGCCCAGCTCCAGACCGGCCTGCCAGAAATGGCGGGCCTGCTCCAGCCTACCCCGGTCTCTGGCATTCTGTCCAATATAGTATAATAAGCGCTTCTGCTGGATTGAGTTTAAGGACTGAAGGTGCTCCTCCTGCTGCTGGAGCTGTGTTATAAGGGCATGAAAAGTTTCTGATGCCTGAGAATAGTTTCCAGTTTGCTGAGAGGCAATGGCGGCCTGGAGCTTGAGAATGAGATCACCGGGTTCCAGCTCACTGGCCCGGTTGAGATTTTCCACATACTGCTCCAGTCTGCCCTCCTCATAATAGATAAAGGCAAGCTGTTGATAGTATTCTGCTGGAGTAAGTTCTGCGATGGCCTCCGGGTCCTGCTGTTCGAGGAGCTCTGCTGCAGCCAGGTACTCCCCTGAGTTGTAGAGTTCAATTACCTGATGGAGGTCGAGCTGCTCCGGGGCTGCAGCAGCTGCCGGAAGGTGTAAAGTATTAGAGAATGTAATGGTTAAAAGAGGCACCAGCAGCAAGAAAATAAGAGGCAAAATCAAGAAGGATATTCGGGAATAATTGACTCCCAAGAAAGGTAATCCGGAATAATTGACTTTTCTGTATCCGAAATTTGCTTTATAGACATTAAATTTTCTTGATAATATTTGATTGGATTTTATGGTTTGATAAAATAATTTTATGTTTTGCTTTATTATATTTTGCTGCATAATTTTTTCCTCCAAAAATCTTATAGTAAACCTTCAGGATTCTATCAGGACAAAATACCGAGCAAAAATAAGAAGAATAACTGGCAATTTGCAGGATAAATTGCTTGTTTCCAGCTTATTATAATTGCAATCTCTGATTCAGTTCTGATTTTTTCTGATTCGCTTTAAATGCACTTTAAATGAATTATTTTTTTATATTATATCTTCACAACTATGATGTCTTTCCTTTAATTATAATGTTTTCACTTTAATTATATATTCTCTATAAATCCGGGCTTTCCTGTAAAAAAATTAAGACCCCGGCAGATGGGTAGTGCCAGCAGCCGGGGACAGGGAAATTAAGGTAATGAATAAAAGCTAGTGAGGTTTAACACCCTGCAGTTTGAGTTTTTTAAATATCCAGAAACCCTGGGCATCAATGGTAATTCCAGTTTCATGGTTTTTAGGTTCCAGATTTCTCGCAAAATAAATATTGGTGCCCTTTATCACCTTTTTAACGAATTTATCAATTATTTTATCATCAGGCTTGAGAACCTGCGCCGCAGGCCGAATTTTGGAGTTTCATCCTCCCCCAATCTCGACCAGACTGACAGTAATATGGGAAATCTTCTTCTCCTTAATATACCTGTCAGCCTGAGGAGTCAAATTAATTTTTAAATCTTCGGGATCCAGCTCAATTAAGTTATCATTGCTCATTTATTCTTCCTCCTCTTTCCTTAAAACTCATTTTCAGAAGTTAGTTTAATTAGAAATAAAAAAACTGGAAATTAATACTAGCATTAAAGGTAAGCGATAGAGCAGTGACAACAAAGGACCAGAACAGGTAAAAATCGAGATAAAAGAAATAATATCATGCCCGATAAAAGATGCCAAGCTGCTGTATAAAATATCAGTTGTTTTAGCAAAATTTTCTCAGCTGTCAGCATATTTCAAACAATTATTCTTTACAGGAGGTTAACAGGCTGTTACAATTATATAAGAAATTCAAATAAATTATCAGCTTAACAGAAAGGAAAAAAGTATTATTACAGATATTTGGTGATTTTGTCAATAAGAAGTATTTAGCAAACCAGGAAACGCAGAAGACAGGGTGTCTTTGGCAAATAAGTTTTGAGAGAGAAACCAGCCTGTAAAGAAATAATGATATGATTTTATGATATGATTTTATGTTTAAAGAAATCAATTTAGAGTCGATAAACTCATTTAAAATCGCTTTTATAAGTTAAACAAAAATAATAGAGCCTTTTAAGGAGAGAAAAATTATGCTTGCTCGCCTGATAATTAATATGTTTGCTCTTATTGTAACCGCCCTTATAATTCCGGGGATCTATATCTCTGGTGCAATGGCAGGCCTGCTGGCTGCCCTTATTCTGGGAATTGTTAATGTGCTGGTAAAACCGGTGCTGACAATTCTGACACTACCTCTGACTATCCTGACACTGGGGCTATTTCTCTTGATAATAAATGGATTAATGCTGATGTTGACTGCCTATTTCGTTCCCGGATTTTTTGTAGATGGCCTGCTGTCTGCCGTCCTGGGAGCAATTATTTTAAGTTTAATTAACGGGTTGCTCAGAAGCAAATCTCCTTCCAGCAATTATTAAAAACCAATTAATTTTCTGGAGGTTTTTTGTTTTTTATTTTTGTGTTATTTTTAACTTTATAGGCCAGTTAGATTTGAGGTCAGCTGGCTTAATTTTTTTGCAACCGGGTAGCAACCAGCAATCTTAGCAGATAAACAATCTTGGTTGATAAAAAGTTAATTCTGTTTGTTTTCCTTTAAGATTAGTTTTGCTATCTCAAGAATCAGAGGGCGCTGCTCCTGAGAATTAACCATTATTGCGTTGGCTGAGCAGCATTCTTCATCTTCAATGACAACGTAACCATTGAAGATATCATTTTGAGGAATATGCAAAGTGTAAATGTGAGATGGAGAATCTGCTTCCTGCTGATAATTACCCTTTTCTCTGGCCAGTTTTTGAAGCTCATGAACTGTCTGACAACACCAATTATCCTTTTTGAAATTTCCCTGAGAATCGAAAGCACACTTCAGAGTTCCAGAACACCTGGACCTTTCTTCCGGGCTGAGAAAATTACATAATCTGCAGGCCAAGATAATCACTCCCTACTCTTTTGTAGTATTATTCTTTTGTATTCTTTGTTAAATAATAAATAATTGTATAATTTACAGGGATTAAATAAATATTTATTCACTTGTTCGATTTCCTGAAATTTTCTGTGATGGTCTGTTTTAAATTTTCATTCATGGTTGTGCCACCCAGGAGCGGTCTCCGGGCACTAATCTTAATTTAATGGCAATTTCTACCTTTCAACCTGGTCTTTCATAGATTTTTTGACATTACCGGAGGCATGAGATTTTGTAAAGAAAATTAGAGGATAGCCATATCAAAAACAAAATATTTCTTAAATAAACTATTTCTTAATCTCTTCTCTGCTGACCATATTTGGGGCGGGCGGTAAATCTATCAATATAGGGAACAAATCCGTTCATGATGACGATGGAAAAAGCTACACCTCCGGGTGAAACCCATAAATCGGCTACAAAAAATCTGAAAAAGGCAAGCAGTATTCCTATACCGATTCCGAATAATATCTGTCCCTTTCTGGTTAAAGGACAGGTTACCCAGTCAGTAGCCATGAAAAAGGCTCCAAAGAGCAGTCCTCCTCCCAGCAGGTGAAAAAAGGGCTGGGCGCTAAAAATCAAGGCCAGGATAAAAAAAGTTGAAATCATGGATACTGGTATATGAGGTTTTATATGACCGCGAATTATGAGATAAATCCCTCCTGCCAGCACAGCTAAGGCCGAGGTTTCTGCTGGAGATCCACCCTGATAGGCAAATAACATGCTGCTGAGCTCCGGAATAGCCAAACCTTCGGAAGCTGCATAAAGCGGAGTGGCGGCACTTACAAGATCAAGCACTTCCAGCTGGTGGAGATAGGGCTCAAAGGCCTCGCTGATTTCCAGTATAAAAGGTGCCAGATAAACCAGGGAAGAACGGCCGAATAAAAGGAGAATTCTTGCTGAGAGAGCGGGATTAAAACGATTTCTTCCCAGACCTCCCAGCGCATCTCTAACAATAGCAGTGGCAAAAAATCCACCAAAGGTGTAAAGCGGAATCATAGCCCACCAGACAGTTGGTGGTAAAATTAAGCCCAGCAGAATTCCACTGATCAAAGCTGTTCCATCATAGAGGGTGACCTCTTCTCCCCTATATTTCCGGGCCACTACTTCACCCAGGAGAGCTCCAGTGATGGTGGTTGCTAGAAGCAGCAGAACCTGAGCCCCCAGCATAAATATAGATATCAAAGTAACTGGCAGTAAGGCAATGAAAAGATCTTTCATGGCAGATGAGATTGTTACTCCGGAATGAAAGTGAGGTGCTGGACTGGTTTTAATTGGGCTCCTATCGATGTTCATCAATTATTACCTCCTTCAGCTGCCTGCTCTCTAATAACTTTGATTTGCTGCTTGGCTTCTCTTATCTGCTGAGCTATTGGTCTGTGGGACATGCAGACATAGGAGCAAATACCACACTCAATACAGTCAAAAATATCCCAGACCTCGGCGGCTTCTTCAAGCCGCCCCTCTTCTATGCAGACACTCAGATAACTGGGGTATATTAAAACCGGACAGGCTTCATTGCATTTATTGCATCTCACACAGGGCCGCATTTTTTTAGTTTTTTCCATGCTTGCTGGAATGGCAAGCAGTCCGATGGTCCCTTTCATGACAGGTATTGAGAAATCATCCATGGCAACCCCCATCATAGGGCCTCCATTTAAAACCAGAGTTGAGTTATCACTTTTAATTCCACCACACTGTTCCAATACATGACTAACTGGTGTGCCGATGGGAATCATATGATTACCGGGTTCAGCAATATTCTGACCGCTGACTGTTATTACCCGTTCAATCAAAGGTTTATCATAAACAACCGCCTCGTAAATAGCAATGGTGGTGCCGATGTTTTGAACCAGAACTCCTATATCAAAGGGCAAACCACCGGAAGGGACCTGCTTGTTTAGAGCAGCCTGAATCAGCATTTTTTCTGAACCCTGAGGATATTTGGTAGGCACCGTATCAACGCAGATCCTGGGATCATCGTTGGCTTCTTCCATGATTTTAAGAGCATCCAGTTTATTATCTTCAGTATATATCATGGCCTCTTCTGCCCCAGAAGCTTTGAGCAGCAGCTTTGTCCCTTCGATCAGCTCTTCAGCTTTTTCCAGCATCAAACGATGGTCAACTGTTAAATAGGGTTCACATTCAGCTCCGTTGACCAAAACTGTCTCAATGGTCTTACCCTTAGGAGGTTGAAGTTTAACCGGAGTGGGAAAGGCTGCCCCCCCCATTCCCACAATCCCGGACTGCTGAACAATTTCAATTATTTCTTCTGCGGTTAGCTCTTCTGGATCTCTAACCTGCTCGGTAAATTTGTCCGGTTGTTCTTCTGCCACCTTGATTATGACACAATCAGCCTCTTCCCCCACATCAATCGGGTGTTTTTTTATATCTAATACTTCACCTGAATAGGGAGCGTGGACTGCGGCGCTGACATCTCCTTCAGGTTCACCAATCTTCTGGCCCAATTCTACTCTATCACCTACTTCTACCAGAGGAGTGCAGGGCTCCCCAATATGCTGCTTTAAAGAAACTGTTACCCTTTCTGGTTGATCCAGCCTGGATATTTTCTTTTCGGATGTTAATATCTTAAAATAGGGCAACTTTATTACTCCAGGGAACATATCCCTATCAATCTTCATTGATATTCCTCCTTGGATGACAAGATTAGGATAAATTAGGTTCATTTCGTGCAAAATTAAGATAGATCATTTTAAGCCTTATCCGGATTTATCCGGAGGTTGAATATTATTCTTCTCTGCAGAATAATCCCTTCCCAGGAAGTAATTTAACCAGGATGAGGTTTGTTTTAGTTCCCAGTTTACAGGAGGGATATATTCTATTTGCTCCTCATCACCGTAGAGTTTTAGACGTTCATAAGCCCGGACATAGATACACTCCTTTTCTTCCGGGTAAACCTCGCACCAGCCATCCTTACTGCCTCCGCAAGCACCATTACGCTGATTTTTAGGGCATTGGGACATCGGACAGAGGAAAGCTAAATCAGGCAGAGCACAGTCTCCGCACTGCAGGCAGTCATTAGAAAGAACTTTAATCACTCTCTCGATAAACTTAAAGGGCCTCTCCAGCACGCTGTCATCTATCCAGTGACATTTCTTCTGCATAAGGCCAAAAAACCAGCTATTCGGATCGAAAAACAGGCTGTGGACTCCCCGAAAAAGTCCGTAATGAAAGCTTCTGCGTCCTCTCTCAGGTCGATGGGCATATTTATCACTGTTTAAACCAGTTTCCGGATCTTTTTCAAACAGATAGAAACCATTTTCTTGAGGGAAATCAAATTCCGGGATAAAGTCTCGCCAATTAGGAGTTAGCTCCTCTCCTTTTTCCAGAATATATTCCACCTGATTATATTCCAGGCCGTGGCCTCCCAGATGAACGCCAGCAAATCCCATACCCTTCAGGCAAGAGTAAATTTTTGCTGCCCGATCAAGGCTGGATTGTCTGCCTCCATCCTCGTCCACTCTTTCTTTCTGCAATTGGGCCAACAGCTTATCGGTCACCACGCAGCCGGGAATATTATTATTGTTCATAGCCCGGGCGGCTCCATAAGTTAGAACGTAAAGATTGCCAAGAACGGGAATATTCCAGCCCTTTTTTTCAATCAGAGTTATTAATTCATGAAATTTCCTCATATCATAGCCCAGTTGAGGAATAATGAATTGAGCACCGGCATTGATTTTTTTCTCCAGTTTATAATATTGGGACATCAACTCCGATTCCAGTCTCTTAAAGGGTGATACTCCACAGCCGGAGAAAAAATTGGTCTGTTCCAACTTAACAGTATTTCCAAAGGCATCCTGGTATTCCAGGCCTTGATTTAAAGCGGTGATTAGATTTAAAGTCTGAACAGCATCCAGATCAAACACAGGTCTGGAAATACCCTGGTAACCGCTGACCAGATAATCCCCTGTCACCACCAGCAAATTCTTAACCTGCTCCCGCTCCAGCGAATAAAGAAAGCTTTCCATTTCATTGCGGCTTTTATCCTTACAGGTAAAGTGAACCAGGGGATCAATCCCAATTTCATTAAGCTTCATACCAATATATTCAGCAGATATTGCTGGATTGCCGCCGGGATTATCGGTTAAAGTTATCCCATCAACTTTATCAGTCCGGGAAGCTTCCTCAGCCCGGCGGAAAATTGCTTCGATATTGTCCTCTTTAGCCCCGCGACCTGGAACCAGTTCCCAGGTTACTGTAAAATCTTGAGGATTCTTTATAGAGGCTGTCAGGTTGTTATCAGGCATTTAAACCTATACCTCCTGTAAAACTGAACGAAAAGCATGAAGTCCCAGGAGAACTCCACTAATAGCAGCCAATACTCCTATCCCCATTAAAACAACATAGAGAATATCAGTCTCTTCTTCTACATCATTTTCCTCTACTGCCAGTAAAAAATCATCCAGTGCTCCTGCAATGGCTACGTTTAACATTACAGTTATACCATGAGGAGATTCAAAGATTTCCTGGGTTAAATATTCTCCGGCCTGATGACCATAATGCTCTCCTTCGGGCCAAAAACCGGCCATATCGTATACCAGTCCATCAACAGCTGCATAATTGGGGGAATCATCCTGAGCATCATAATCGCTCAGTTCAGCTCTGGTGAATGTTTCCTCCACCAGCAACCCAACTATATAATAATCGCTCAGAGTATCCATATCGTGGGGGGATTCTTCGTGAAAAACATCTGTTAAATCCTGTCCGGCTTCATTGCCCTGGTGAGTACCACCGGAAAAAACATCTGTAACATCATAAACCAGATTGTCCACGGCAACATAGGCTTCCTGCCGCTCAACGCCATCAAATCTTGCCAGCAGGTCAGGAGTAAGGGCAACTTCAACATAGTAACCTACCTGTTCCAGGCCTTCAAGTATATTAAACCCCGGTCCTTCTTCAAGTTCCTGAGTTAAATCCTGACCGGCCTCCATACCCATATGGGTTCCATCACTGAAGAGTGCCGTCACATCATAAACCCTGCCCCGGGCAGCTATATAAGCATCTTCATCGTTTTGACCATCAAACTCTGCTAAAATTTCCGAGGTAAAAATGTTTTCTGCCGCAGCGGACCGGGAAAAAAGCATAATGAAAAGAACTGCAATAAGTAATAAAATAATAGTAGAAAACTTATTGAGTTTCATAATTTATAACTCCTTTCTAATTTTCGTTTTTTAACATTCTCGCTGGCTCCTGGAAATTTAAATGAACAACACACTTAATATTATCACACCAATCCAGCTGGCAAAGGACAAAATCCCACTGACCATGGCAATTTTCCTAAATTTTTCTACTCTGTCGGTTTTATCAGCCCATTCTGAAGCCAGACTTTGAAACTTAGGAGTTATATAGACATTAAGAAAAACGCCATTAATAATTATCAGAACTATTACAGCTTTTTTAAGCATAAAAAAGGTGTTGTCTGTAAGCCAGGGGCGCCCCTGAAATATAATCACTCCTGATGTCCCCAGCACAACAAGACCGATCCATATCTGGGTGGATATTACCGGGGCAACTTTGCTCATATAAACTGCAAATTTCGGCTTTAAATCCACTACAAACAACAAGAAATCAGTTGTAAGCACCCCCCCAACCGCCAACAATGCACCTATAACATGAATTAATCTCAACATTTAATTCAACCTCCTATTCTTTCCTTATATTTTTCAAGAGAAAATTCCGCTGTATGGTGGACAATAGACCTATCATTCGGTTAGCTGATTTTGCAGTATAGTACCAGTGATCATTGCCTATCTTCTCTGCCTGATTACTGCCTGCGTTCAAATTGATAATTAATTATCTTTTTAAAAACCTGGATAATTTCTGGACCTGTGTAGAGAGAATCAATTCTTTCGAGATGATTTTCAGCCCGGTCAATGAATCTCTGTCCCAGCTGTCTGCTCTTCTCCAAAGTCCTAGCTTTCTTTACAAGAGCTAAAATATCAGCTATATCAGTACTAGAAAAGTTACCTCGGGAGAGAACTGTTATTATAGGCCTGCGGTACTCCTGTGACTGCAGGAGATAAATCAAAGGAAGTGTGTAAATACCAGAATTTATGTCCTGACATATTTTCTTGCCCAGAATTTCTTCTGAGCCGGAAAAATCTAAAATGTCATCCTGAATTTGAAAGGCCATTCCTATTTCAAGACCCAGCTTATAAAAATAATTCAAACCCTGGTTCAGAGAACTTTCATGGGCACCCAAATAGGTAGACAGAGAAAAAAACAGAGCAGTTTTGCGCCGGACCCTGCGGAGGTAATCCCGCAAATTTAGATCATATTCAAACCGGTTTTGGTGCTGTCTCACCTCCCCCTGACAAATATATTTAACAACATGGGTCAAGCGAGAAAGGGCGGGCCTGGATAATTCTCGGGCAAAAATCTCATAGGAAGAGCTGTAAAGAAAATCACCGACAAAAACAGCTCGATCCTGGCCATATTTTTTTTGAATAGTCTCTTCACCTCGACGAATCTCGCTTTCGTCAATAATATCATCATGAACTAAAGTTGCCATATGAAGCAGTTCAAGGCCGGCCCCAATTTTAATCATTTTTTCTCGATCATATTCGCCAAATTTTGCTGTTAGATTGGCGAGCAGGGGGCGAATTCTCTTACCCCCGGCATGGATTAAACCAGGGACTGATTCAGCAATCAAACTGCTGCTAGTTTTAGTATGATCCAGCATATATTGATCTATTTCAGCAATTAGATTATCCATTTCATCCTTAATATCAGACCGAAATACTGGCAGCACAGTTATCTCTCCTTTTATCCTGGGTAGCCCCCCCCAGTCATTATTCATAATCTTTTTTGAGAGAACAGATAAAAAAGTCTGTAATAATCAACCTTTTGGGATGACAAAAAATATTCAGAAAGATTGTTACATAAAATACAAAAAAACACCGATTCGATTCACCAAATACTTAAACAGTAAGTTGATGGGTTAAATCAGGTGTCAAAATTTTCATCACCATCCGGTTATGCATGATTATCTTATTATATTATGCTGTTATTTTCCGAGATTACGTCAGGTTATCCTTAATAGATTTACAGGTTGCCGGCTGATTGAAGGTAGATTAAGGTATTCTAAAAAAAGAATTGATTTATCTATAATTCAACCAGGTCTTTGCTTATGATAAATAGCTTATGATAAATAGATAAATGAGAAATGTTAATGATATAGCAAAATTTTATATATTAACTTGTTACATTTTAACTTATAAGAGTAATTTTGTCAAGTTAAACTGCCAGGGTGAGAAGCCAGAGCAGCCCAAAAATAAGGTGCAGTTTACCGGTATCTTCATCCAGGCCAATAAATTCAGGAGGTGGTATGTTTTCTTTTTCATCGGTTAGGCAATTATCCTGGTTAATTATAGAATTTTTCCTCTTCAGTCCCTGCAGAGTTCTTAGAACAAATTTGACATTTAAGGGCAGGGCAAGAAAAACAGCCAGGGAAATATAGGAGGTAAGACCTGCCATGATAAACAATAAAACCAGCGGATAGGGCAGAATTAGCAACCCAATATATATATAGGCTGCCCTTTTCAGTCCAAATCGGTCTGCCGGTGTCAGAGATCTCTCCGGGGAATAGTCCCGGAGGTCATTGGCCTGCAGTATTGCGCTGACCAAAATTCCCGGGGGCAGAGATAACCAGACCGGCAGAAGGGCAATTTCTTCCGTCAGGGCATAATAGCCAGCCAGAGCCAGTAGAGGTCCAAAGAGAATAAAAATGACTAAGGGGCCCAGACTGCGATATTTTAAGTTAAGAGGCGGGGCAGTGTAAAAAT
>Ga0207421_10003327_pt1 | contig 19195 bp, 16 predicted proteins | sample SodLakKL_010_SED_4_FD_187542 | JGI IMG/M metagenome (GOLD analysis project Ga0207421, IMG submission 187542) | Alkaline sediment microbial communities from Lake Tanatar, Kulunda Steppe, Russia - 8KL_010_SED (SPAdes) (version 2) | ecosystem: Environmental > Aquatic > Non-marine Saline and... | reverse complement strand
CTACGCTGGCCGGGGGGGAGTCACAGAGAATTCGCCTGGCCACACAGATTGGCTCAGGACTGGTCGGGGTGCTGTACATCCTTGACGAGCCCAGTGTCGGGCTGCACCAGCGCGACAATCGCCGCCTGCTGGATACGCTCGAGGAGCTCCGGGATCTGGGCAACACTCTCATCGTTGTTGAGCACGATGAGGAGACCATCCGTCGGGCGGACCACGTGATCGACATCGGACCGGGGGCCGGAGACGCCGGTGGCGAGGTGGTGGCTGAGGGTCCACCGGAACACATCATGCGTTGTGCTGAGTCCGTGACCGGGCAGTACCTGACGGAAGAGAAAAATATCCCGGTGCCGGTGCAGCGACGATCGGCGGATGAAGAGTGGATGACGGTGCGGGGGCCGAGGGAGCACAATCTCAAGGGTATGGATGTACATATACCTCTCGGTGTATTTGTCGGGGTGACCGGGGTTTCCGGCTCCGGTAAGAGCACCCTGGTTCACGACATCATATACCGCCAGCTCGCCCACGACCTGAATCGGGCGCACCAGCCGTCGGGCAAGCACGATGAGATAGTTGGAAAGGAACCTCTCAACAAGGTCGTGGAAATCGACCAGTCGCCCATCGGCCGGACGCCCCGTTCCAACCCCGCCACTTATACGGGTGCCTTCGATTACATAAGGGATGTGTTCGCCAATACTCCCGAGGCCCGGGCCCGCGGTTATAAGAAGGGGAGGTTCAGTTTCAATCTCAAGGGCGGCCGCTGTGAGGCCTGCGGGGGGCAGGGCATAGTCAAGATTGAGATGCATTTTTTGCCCGATGTGTATGTTCCCTGCGAGGTGTGCCAGGGCCAGAGGTACAACCGTGAGACCCTCGAGGTACAGTACAAGGGCAAGACTATAGCCGACGTGCTGGCAATGACTGTGGATGAGGCCCACGAGTTCTTCCGCGACATCCCGCCCATAGAAATGCACCTCGGGACACTGCGGGATGTCGGTTTGGGCTATATTGCCGTGGGCCAGCCGGCCACCACTCTGTCAGGTGGAGAGGCCCAGCGGGTTAAACTGGCCTCAGAGCTGTCCCGTCGGTCCAATGGCGGTACGCTGTACCTGCTGGACGAGCCGACGACCGGCCTGCACAGTGCGGACATACACAGGCTCCTCGATGTCCTGCAGCGTCTCGTGGATGAGGGCGCCACGGTGATCATTATTGAGCACAATCTTGATGTAATAAAGAGTGTTGACTACATCATTGACCTTGGTCCCGAGGGAGGGGAGGGCGGCGGGCGCGTCGTGGCCGTGGGAACCCCGGAGGAGATTGCCCGCACTGAGATTTCCTATACTGGTCACTATCTGAATGAGGTGCTTCCGGGTAGCTCCGGACGCGAACGTCTGGCCGGTGCTGGCTCGGGATCAGAGGGGTGATGACGGGACCGTGCGCGAGAACATGCACGAGAGAGCGCTTGAATTCCCCGATACACCCGGGGTTTACTGGTTTGCTGATGCTGCCGGTGATACCATCTATGTCGGAAAGGCGGTATCGCTGAGAAATCGCGTCCGCTCCTACTTCACCTCGCCCCGCGCCCTGAATACCCGCACCATGCAGATGCTCAATGAGGCAGAATCCGTCGATTACCTCGTCACCGACAATGAAATCGAGGCCTTGATACTGGAGTCGAATCTCATCAAGCGGTACCGTCCGAAGTACAACATACGGATGCGGGATGATAAGCATTACCCTTACGTGATGATAACTACAGGCGAAAAATACCCCCGCGTGCAGATAGTACGCCGTCCCGGGGAGGACGGCAACCGCTATTTTGGACCGTTCACCACCAGCGGCGCCCTGCGCCGGACCCTTGATGTTCTGCGCAAGGTGTTCCCTTACCGTACCTGCAGTAATTACCGGATGAAGCACACCCGGCGGCCGTGCCTGCATCATCAGGTGGGTCGCTGTCTCGGCCCCTGCACGGATGAGGGGGGGACAGAGCAGTACGGGGAAATGATAGAGGATCTGATCCAGTTTTTCTCCGGCCGGGAGAAGGAACTGGCCCGGGAGCTGGAAGGAAAGATGCGCGAGGCGGCCCGGCAGCTGGATTTCGAGGCGGCGGCGCGCTACCGGGATCAGGTGAACGCCCTGGAGCACGTCAGAGAACGACAGAAGATGATCTACACCGCTTCTGGCGAGGAACAGGACATTGTGGGAGTGGCGCGCGATGATGATCGGGCCTGCGTTACCCTACTGTTCATGCGTGAGGGGAAGGTCGTGGGCCGGGAGCACTTCCGGGTGTCTGCCGAATCAGATGATGCAGATGAAGAAATCCTGGGTGCCGTACTCACCCAGTACTATGTTGATGCCCACCGGGTTCCGAAGCGGATCGAAGTACCTGTTCTGCCGCCTGATGCTGAGACGATGCAGCGCTGGTTGAGCGACAAACGCGGCAGCAAGGTCTTTCTGCATCGACCGCAGCGCGGTCCCCGGCGCCGTCTGGTGCAGATGGCCAACACCAATGCCGGGCTGCACCTGCAGGAACAGGGGCCTCGAGACGAGGGTGCGGCCTCAGAACTGGCGGAAGAACTCGGGCTGCCGCGGGCACCCCACCGCGTAGAGTGTTACGACATCTCCAATATTTCGGGCGCGGCCCCGGTCGGCTCAATGGTGGTTTTCGAGGATGGAATGCCGGCCCGTCACGCCTACCGACGGTTCAGGATCAGGGAGGTAGAGGGTCCGGACGATGTCGCTATGCTTGGTGAGGTCCTGCGTCGCAGGATGCATCGCCTGTCCCGTGCCCAGCGGGAGGAAAGAGATGGAAAGGGCGATTCGTCTTTTTCCGCGCGCCCCGACCTGATCGTCGTGGACGGGGGAGCTGGCCAGCTGTCTGGTGCCGCCCGGATCCTGAAGGAGGCCGGCTATGGTGACATACCTGTGGTCGGCCTCGCCAAGAGGGAGGAGCTGGTGCACACCACATCTTCCGACAAACCACTGCGTCTCCCGGCAGAATCAGCCGCACTGCAGCTGCTGCAGAGGGTGCGGGACGAGGCGCACCGCTTCGCCATCAGCTACCACAGGCAGCTGCGACGCACCGAAAGCATGCGCTCTCTCCTGGAGGACATACCGGGAATCGGGGCCAGGCGGCGGAACGCCCTGCTGCGGCAATTCGATTCTCTTGCCTCCCTGGCGGAGGCTCCGGTGGAGGAGATTGCCGCCGCACCCGGGATGAACCTTACGGTGGCGCGGAAGGTGAAACGTTTTCTGGTTGAGCACACAGATCTGCAGTAACCTCGCACGATATATAACCCGTTCTTAACAATAAGCCTTGACTGGGCGCCCAAGATGTTTTATTATTTTTACAAAGGGCTATTATTTAATGTAATCTGGGTTCGCAATTATTGATCCGACGAAAGGAGAGCTATTTATGGCCAGAGCACGAACACTCGGCAGGTGCCCGGTCTGCAGCGAAGAGATGGAAGTGACGCGGCTGTACTGTCCTGCGTGTCGCAGTGCGGTGGAGGGACGATTTGCTACCTGCAAATTCTGCAACCTGGGGCGCGAGCAGGTAGAGTTTTTGGAGATCTTCATACGGGCGCGCGGCAATATCAAAGAAGTTGAAAGAGAGATGGGCATATCGTACCCCACTGTCCGCAACCGGCTCGACAATCTTATCCGCGCGCTGGGCTTTCACCCCGATACCGTCGGCGAGGCAGATGACTCAGCTTCCGCTGAGGCGAAAGCTAGACGGCTGGAGATTCTCGACAAGGTGTCTTCTGGTGAGATGGATGCCGACGAGGCCGCCCAGGCTTTGAGGGAGGGGAAATCATGAACCGGGAATCCGAATACCAGATGATCCTCCGGATGTTGGAGGAGGGCAAGATTGACGCAGAAGAGGCTGAGAAGCTGCTGGGAGCACTGGGTGAGCCCGGGAGCGGGGCCGGGGTCCGGAGTGAGGATCCGGTCAAGGAAGCCTCTGACATCGACGCTGACCCCGGCGACCTTTCCGGGATGATCAAGGGCGTTGTGAGCTCGCTCAAGGGGACGGGGCTCATGGGTGCCATTGGGCCGGCGCAGACTTATTCGCGTGAGATTAAAGGCAGATTCGATCCCACAGCGGTGCAGGAGCGAGGTTTCATCGAGGTTAAGGGGGCGGCGAAGAACGGCCGCATCGAGGTCCAGGGATGGGACTCTGACGAATACCGGGTGGTGGTCCAGGCCAAGGTGCGTGGTGGTGAACGCGATCAGGCCCGGGAGGTGGCAGAGGAATACTGTAAGGTCGAGGAGGGGGAGGCAGCACTTACCGTCGAGGGACGGGAGAACCTTCCCACCAACTCCAGCGTCTCATTGGAGATTTTTCTACCGGAAGACTACGTGTACGATATCGATCTGGTGACTTCCAATGGCCGGCTGCATCTGGTCGACCTGTGCGGACGGAAGGTGTTGGGCCGCACGTCCAACGGGCGGATTGCCTGTGATGACGTCAGGGCGAAGAATTTCGATCTCAAGACTTCTAACGGGAGGATCCAGGTGGAAGGGGCCGTCGGTGATGTGGCAGCAAAGACCACCAACGGGGCGATCAGGATCGTCCCGCGGGAAGTGCAGGCCCACTCCCGCTACCGTGCCAGGACCACCAACGGCAAGATTGCCCTGGACTACGCGCCGGGTGATGAGGTGGGGGTCAGTTTTGAGGCCCGGACCACCAACGGCAAGATCGACATCCCCTGGGATGACCTTGACCTGGAGATTGACAGGCGGCGCGGGCGACGACGGACGCATATCAAAGGAACTACTGCCGGGTATGAAGACAAGGACCTTCACCTGCAGGTGGAGCTGAAGACCACCAATGGTGCGATCAAATTTGGTGCCTGATGTTATGGGCACAAAGTGGGAGCCCGCCCGGCCGGATGTTGTGCAGGGCGGGCTCTTTACGTGGTGGTGTGTCCGACATGAGCAAATGCTATGGGGCAGTTCCCCTGGGGTGGTGGCCCAGCTGAAGGCGGGAATGTCCGAGGTGACCCGGGATCTGAAGCACCGGAGGCAAAGCTGGGACCCGAGTAGTACGAACTCTGGACGGGGCGTGACAGTTGAAGCGGGCCGACTACACCTACGGCACGGGCGGAGACTTCCGTTTCATGAAGCCTGGGAGCAGGGGTTAGTGGAGACGTTGTGTTATGGCACAACATGATCTATCACATTGTGTACTCCGTGGAGGCAGCTGGGAAGGACGAGTTCCTCCGGGCGAGCACTCTTGCGGGAAATACTCGAAAGGCACGTACTCTACCCGGCGCCTGGGCCATCCGTTCTTGGGCTCCCTGCTCACGGTGGACCGCGTTTTTGGCGACGGTCGCAGCCTGGTGCCCTGATGCGGTCGACAACCTGGAGTGCAGGCCGTGCCAATCCGGATTCTTGCGCATATTAGCTCCCAACCCAAAAATTCCAGCAAACTGGCGCCGGGACGGATTTTTGCGGTATGGTCAAAATACGCTGGTAAAGACTGTTGGTCATCGTGACACCTGGAGCACCATTTTGCTTATGAAAAGGAGAGAATGAACATGCTGAGACGCTGGCTTCTCAATGTGGCGATTTTGCTCATCATTGCTTACCTTCTGGACGGGGTGACCTACACCAGCGCCGGATCATTACTGCTTGCCGGGGCCATTCTGGGTCTGGTGAATGCGTCCATCCGCCCCCTGATTGTGGTGGTGACCCTCCCTCTGACGGTAGTAACGCTCGGCATCTTTACCTTCGTGATAAGCGCACTAATGCTGCTGCTCACTGCATTGGTGGTTCCGGGTTTTGCTGTGGATGGATTCATGGTCGCGCTGGTTTCGGCTCTCCTGTTCACCCTCTTCAATGTTCTGTTCAATGCAATCCTGCGTTGATGTCGTTTTCGGGAGGTGATTACAGGTGTGGTTGATTGCCCCGGACAGCTACAAGGGGACGCTGACTGCTGTAGAGGCCGCACAGGCCATAGCTGACGGTGTGCGTACCGGCTGGCCTGGAAAGCGGTGGGAATGCCTTCCTCTTGGTGACGGGGGAGAAGGCACGGTGGACGCTCTGACGGCGGCAGTCGGTGGACGGAATATGAAGGCGAGGGTCCGCGATCCTCGGGGGCGTGAGGTGGTTGCGCGATACTCCATTTTGCCCGACGGCGAGGCCCTGATGGAGATGGCAGAGGCCTCGGGCCTTACGCTCCTTTCTTCCGAAGAGCTGGATCCCTTTCGCTGTGACACCTACGGTACTGGACAGCTTCTCATGGCGGCGTCGGGCGTGACCGACCGGATTACTCTCGGCATTGGTGGCAGCGGCACGGTGGACGGCGGAATTGGCATGGGTCGTGCCCTGGGCTTTCGTTTTTTCGACCGGCAGGGACAGGAAGTGACTGGTCCCGGACCGAAAATGCGGGAGATCACCAGCATAGATGCCTCCCGGGCAGTACTGCGGGCCGGGCAGGTCCGGGTACGGGTGATGTGCGATGTGGACAATCCACTGTGCGGCAGCTCTGGTGCAGCTCATGTGTTCGGCCCGCAGAAGGGGGCGTCGCCCGAGGGGGTCCACCTGCTGGATGCGGGACTGGCCCGGTTGGGCCGGGCCCTGGAGAAGTTCAGTGGGAGGAGCATCTGCGATGTGCCTGGTTCAGGGGCGGCTGGTGGTCTGGGGGCCGCACTCATGGGCCTTCTCGGAGCTGTTCTGGTGCCGGGGGCGGAGAGAGCCCTCGATCTGGTATGTTTTGATCGTCATCTGGACCGGGGCGTCGAGCTGGTGCTGACAGGTGAGGGATGTCTGGATGCGCAGAGTCTGGGAGGCAAGCTGCCCGTGGCGGTGGCCCGCCGGTCCCGGAAGAAGGGTATTCCGGCTGCCGCCCTGCCGGGGACCGTCGATGAGGGAGGATTTCCCGGGCTGGGCGCGGAATTTGCCTTCATTCTTCCCGCCAGCTGCGGCAAAGCGGATCCGAGAGATCGAACCCGGGCGGTGCATTTCCTGAACGCGGCGGCAGAGCGCGCCGCTCGCTGCATCCGGTTGGGGGACACATTAGCCAGAGAAAGAGGGTGTTAGTGCATGAGTTCAGGTGGTCGCGTATTTGTCAGCCGCAGGATACCTGAACCAGCAATGCAGATTCTCAGGGGACATTGTGAGGTTGAGGTGTGGCCGGAGCGCCTGCCGCCTTCGCGCAGTGATCTTCTGGCCGGTGTCTCCGGGGCGGAAGGCCTGCTGTGTTTGCTGACCGATCATGTGGATGCCGAGCTTCTGGATGCCGCCCCTCATCTGAGAGTCGTCAGCAACTACGCGGTGGGCTACGATAATATTGACGTGGTGGCGGCCAGCGAGCGGGGTGTGGCCGTGACCAATACTCCCGGAGTACTGACGGGAGCGACGGCGGATTTCGCCTTTGCACTGTTGCTGGCTGCGGCCAGGCGAGTTACCGAGGCCGACCGGTCAGTACGCCGGGGTGAATGGCTCACGTGGGAGCCAGAATTCCTCCTCGGGCGCGACGTACACGGTGCGGTATTGGGTATCATCGGCCTGGGAAGGATCGGACGGGCGGTGGCCAGACGGGCCGCGGGTTTTGACATGAAGGTGATCTATACCGATGCACAGCGGTTTACCGATGTTGAGGACGAACTGGCGGTCGATTATGTCAGTCTGGAGGAGCTGCTTCGGATTGCCGATTTTGTGTCCATCCACGTGCCGCTGAACCGGGAAACCGCCGGTCTTATCAGGCGGCGACAGCTGCAGATGATGAAACCCGGGACCATCCTGATCAACACATCCAGGGGAGGGATTGTGGACGAAAATGCCCTGGTTGAAGCCCTGCGGGAAGGCCCGCTCGCGGGGGCGGGGCTGGATGTCTTCGATGAGGAGCCTCTCCCATCTGACCATCCGATCACGGAACTGGACAATGTTGTGCTCGCGCCGCATCTGGGCAGCGGCAGTGCAGAGGCTCGCTCCGCCATGGCGGGAAAGGCGGCGCGAAACCTGGTGGCGGTTCTATCCGGGCGGATGCCTGATCACATTGTCAATCCGGAAGTACTGGAGAAGTAGATGGAGTGAGAGGCCCCGAGCGCCGGAACATGAGGGACCTCTCACAGAGAGGCGTCAACCTCTTTTCCTATGATAATGGATTGCAGAGCCTGGCTCCATCTTTGTGAGATCCGATCAGCTGAGGCTTCGGGTCCAGGCAGGCCGTGAATGGCGATTATACACGAAATGGCTACAATTGTGTTGAATTAGCGCGAATGGCTATAGGAAGAATGGCCACCCTATGAAGAAAGGAGGATGAAGAGCATCCAGCAAGACTAGGGGGCCATCGGATGAGCGACCTCGGTGACAGGCTGCGCAGGTACCGGGAGCGTGCCGGTTTGAGCATCTACGATGTCGGTAAGCTGACCGGCCGTCACTTCAGCACCATCAGCAAGTACGAGCGCGGGGAGCGGAAACCGAATGTCGACACGCTGAGGGAGCTGGCTGGCACCTATAAAGTTCACCCCGCACGCCTGATTACCCGCATTGAAGACATTGAAGGTGAGATTCCTGAAGAGGTGGCGGCGGCGTCCCGTCTCCTCCGCAACCGACGGGATATCGCCGATCTGCTGCCCGAACTGGAGAAGCTGAACTGCCGGCAGCTGCGAGCCCTGCACGAGTTTCTTGCCGCCCTTTGTGAGCAGGAGTGAAACGCATATTCAGTCAGTCAATCTCCCGGATACAGGGGGAAAATGCCCTCATGTCCGGTGCCGCGATGCGAGTCATGAAGGCGGATTGACGATTCCATGCTCGAATGCCATACACCGAACAGGGCTTTCGGGTTCACCTGACGGCATCGTGGAGACCGCACATTTCCGGGCGCTTCTGCATTGGAACTGGCGGTGCCTGTGCTGCACTTTTTCTGCGGGGTTGCGTGAGAAATCGATTTACCCGTCAGCTTCGGCGGGGAAATAAGCGCATCTCCCTTGCATCACAACCGGACTCCACTTAAAGTGTAGTTAGTACGACGTGAAGGCTGATGTACACACTTCTCCTGGATAGAAAGGCCGGTGTGGATCATGAAAAGAATCTATCGCTCCCGGCGGGAGCGCGTCATCGGTGGTGTGTGCGGGGGGCTGGCAGAGCACTTGAGAACAGATGTATCCATAATTCGTCTGGCATGGGCTCTGTTTTCTCTCATGGGCGGAGCCGGTATTCTCCTTTACATCCTGGCCTGGATCATAGTGCCCGAGGAGGCGCCGGCCCACAGGGGTTCCGCCTCTGGGCAAGAGCGGCCGCGGGCTGAGCAGGCAGAAGCACCGTCAGAGGCGCGTCAGGAACCGGCCGCACCCGTGCAGGAGAACACTGCTCATACCGAGGCTGCGGACGAAGACCAGCGTCTGCGCTGGTTCGGAGTTATACTCATCGTTTTTGGTGCTTACTTCCTCATGGAACGCCTGGTCCCCGTGCGGATCAGCCTCTGGCCGCTGCTCCTTATCCTCATAGGACTGGTGTTGTTGGTCTCTGCCGGACGAGGCGGGACCAACGGAGGCTCTTTACCCCGAGAGCCTGACCGGAGCAGACCGGTCGGACGGGCCAGTGATGACGATTCCGGGCAACAGCAGACAGCGGAGGCCGGGGGGTGCGAGAGGGAAGAGGACCCCGGCGATGAAAAGGAAAAGGAATATTCGGAACAAGAGGTTGATGATGACGAATCCGAACAGCGATAAGAATTACATTTCCGTGGAGCCACTCGACGCCCAACAGGGAGGCCGGCGTGGGCTCCAGACAACTGCGGCACAGCCTGCCGGGGGGCACCGGGAGGAGGTAAGGGGTCATGGCTGATGTGAACTTCGCCATCATAACAGGGCTCTCTGGCGCGGGCAAGACGGTGGCGCTGCATGCGATGGAAGATCTGGGCTATTTCTGCATTGATAATCTGCCGCCGGCTCTCATTCCCCGTTTTGCGCAGCTGCTTTCGGCACCCGAGCACCGGATCGAGGAAGTGGCCCTGGTGATTGATGTCAGGGGAGGAGGGTTCTTCGAGCAGGCGGCGGAGGCGGTGATGGAAATCGAGAAGTCAGGGTCTCGCACCATGGTGTTGTTTCTGGATGCCGCCGATGAGGTCCTGATCACACGGTTCAAGGAGACGAGAAGGCGCCATCCCTTGGCGCCGCAGGGCGGTATAGATGAAGCCCTGCAGACAGAGCGGCGTTTCCTTCGCCCACTCCGTACACTGGCCGATTACCGGATCGATACATCTGAGCTGGGGCCGGCCGACCTGCGCCGTCGGGTCTTCCAGCTGTTTGAGGAACAGAAAGAGACGCGGCGAACGCTCGTTTCCGTCACCTCCTTCGGGTTCAAGCATGGAACGCCACGGTCCTGTGATCTGATGTTTGATGTGCGGTTTCTTCCCAATCCCCACTACGTCCACGAATTGAGACCCCGCACGGGCTTTGCCGAGGAGGTCTCCGATTTTGTGTGGAAGGAACCGGTGACGCAGGAGTTTTTCCGCCGCCTGACTGATTTCTTGTCATTTTTGCTGCCGCAGTATCAGACGGAGGGCAAGGCACAGCTCAGCATTGCCGTCGGGTGTACGGGAGGGCGGCACCGGTCTGTGGTTATCTCGCGCAAGCTGGGAATGTACCTGCGCCAGGAGGGTTATCCGGTCGTGGTGGAACACCGCGATCTGGAAGATGATGATGAGGACGTTGAGGGGGTCAGCTGAGAAGGACACGGGGGTGGGGAGATAGAAGTTAGTTGAAGGTATGCTGTCAATTGGTCCGTCACTGCAGCCGACGGATGCGAGGGGTTCGATGAGAAAACAGCCATTTTCCCGGTCCGTCAAGGATGAACTGGCCAGGGTGCCACTGCCGGACAGTTCCGCCCAACGCGAGGCGGAGCTGACCGCGTTTTTGTACACTGTGGGATCTGTTCACATTCGGAGCGGAAAACGACATCTTCATCTCATAAGCACCCACCCGCCCACCGCCCGCAGGCTGTTTGCGCTCTGCGGAGAAACAACAGCCATCCGACCCACTGTGGTGGTGACACAGAGCTCAGTCCTGAACGGGCGCGTTGTGTACCGCGTGCGGGTGCCGCTCGACGATGCGCGCCCCGCACTCGAGGAGATGGACTGCTGGTCCGAGGGAACGCTGAAACTCGGCAAGGCCGCAGCGCTGGCGCGCACCGAGCCCGATGTGCGTAAAGCCTACCTCCGGGCCACGTTCCTGGGCGGCGGATCCGTGGCTGATCCTAGCACTTCCTATCACCTGGAGATCCACTGCAGTAATGCAGAGAATGCCGAGTTCGTTTGCGATCTGCTGCACCGACTGCAGATCAGGGCACAGCTGATCGCAGGGGATGATGGGTTTTTGCTTTACGTCAAAAATTCCGAATCCATAAGCGATTTCCTGAAGGCCGTTGGTGCGCGACAGTCTCTATTTAGCTTCGAAGATGTGCGGGCAATGAAGGAGCTGCGCAACCAGATCAACCGGCTCGTGAACTCCGAGACCGCCAATATGACGAAATCGATTCGGGCGAGCCTCGACCAGCTGCAGAGCATAGAGAGGCTAACCGTGGAGATGAAGGCAAGACTGACCAGCCGCACCAGAGAGTTGATGGAGGCGAGGATACAGAATCCGCAGGCAAGCCTGCGAGAGCTCGGTGAGATGCTCGATCCGCCGGTGAGTAAATCCACAGTTGAATACCATTTCCGCAAGATTCGCCAGCTTGCGGGCGAAGCATAAATCCTGGGGTTGTTGCGTCCGCATTCGTGAGGCGATGCTACGATCCGGCCGGGTTGCAGGGGACCATGCGGGTTGGAGTTGGAGGAGATAAATCATCAAACATCACATTCCGGAGGTGACTATCAAGCGCCTGCCCAGCTATTTCCGCGTGCTTGATGAGCTCACTAAAGAGGATGTAGAGATCGTATCGTCGACTGAGATGGGACGTAGGACTGGTTTTTCTTCCGAGCAGATACGCAAGGATCTGGCCTACTTCGGGGCCTTCGGAACGCGTGGTGTGGGCTACAATGTCAGTGTTCTGCGCCGGAGGATCAGGAGCATCCTGGGACTGGACCGGACACTACCAGTAGCCCTTGTAGGTGCGGGTAACCTGGGGCGAGCGCTAGCCCACTACAATCGAAACCAGCAGCAGCACATGCGAATAACCCACATATTCGACATAAACGAGGAGATAATTGACCGTCCCGTCGCCGGTATACAAGTGCAGGATGCCCGGGAGATGGGACGGATCGTGGCAGATACCGGGATCAAAATGGCGATAGTGGCAGTGCCGCGGGAGGCGGCACAGAAGACGGTTGACTTACTGGCGCAGAGCGGGGTGAAGGCTGTGCTGAACTTTGCCCCGGTAAGGGTGGATGCGCCGGAAGAAGTTGTGGTCAAGTCCGTTGATCTTACATCGGAGATGCAGAGCCTGGCGTATTACTGCAGGTGACCCCTCACTGCTGCGGGCGGTCGACCAGAAAATGAGCGGGGGTGTCTGACCCGGTGCTAGCATGGAGCCGGATAGCGTTCTTTGTCGAGGGGATGACCCCTCTGGAATATGTGGTGGCAATCATCGATGTTACACTGATTGCCTACCTGTTTTACCGCGTCATCATCTGGATCCGCGGCACCCGGGCCGTGCATCTGGTGCAGGGGGTTATAGTGCTGCTGGCTGCAACTGTGGTGAGCGGGTGGCTGAATCTGTCGGTGGTGAACTGGCTCCTGGAGCAGGTCCGGCTTTCGTTCCTGGTGGCGATCCCCATAGTTTTTCAACCAGAACTCAGGAGGGCATTGGAACAGGTGGGTCGGGGTAAGATTTTCTGGCGGGGATTGCCGCTTCTGGACAGACCCGAGTTGGAAGAACTGATCGAAAGTGTCGAGCGCGCAGTTCACGTGATGTCCCGCAACAAGACCGGTGCGTTGATCGTACTAGAACGAGAGACCGGTCTGGGTGATGTGGCGGAAACGGGAATTGATCTTGATGCGCGGGTGTCGGCGGAGTTTTTGGTCAACATATTTGTGCCTAACACCCCCCTGCACGACGGGGCAGTGATCATCCGCGGGAACCGCATCACCGCGGCGGCCTGTTTCCTGCCCCTGACGGAAGCACAGGTAGATCCCAAGATGGGCGGCAGGCACAGGGCAGCGCTGGGCATCACGGAACAAAGTGACGCGGTGGGAGTGGTGGTCTCCGAGGAAACCGGGGCAGTGTCAGTTGCCAGGGACGGCAAGCTGATACGCAACCTGGATGAAGAGGCACTGCACAGCATTTTGGAGGAGCTCTTGTACACGGAGGAGAAAGCCGGCCTGTTTTCCTTTTTTCAGGTGAATGGAGGTGGAGACGGTGAGTAGGATGTTTTTTGATGACCGTGTGGTTTGGGCCGTCTCCATACTGCTGGCGGTGCTGCTGTGGGTCAATGTAACTGGTGCGCGGGCAGGCGACGTACAGCGGACCTTCACGGCCGTGCCCGTACAGTGGCGCGATTTGCCCGATGACCTCAGCGTGGTGGACATGGAGCCCTCCCGGGTGGATGTAACGGTGCGGGGTGTTCGCGACGTCATGCAGCACGTCACGCGTGAGGACTTTATCGCAACTGTCAGTCTCACGGGGGCGGACGTCGGCAGGATGGATCATTTTGTCACCGTGTCGGTGCCTCGGGGGGTGCAGCTGGTCCAGGCGGCACCCCAGACAGTGGAGGTCGAAACAGAGGAGTCCATCGAGGAAGTATACTCCATAACCGTCGATATCCAGGGGCAGGCCGATGTAACACTGGCCGACCCGACGGTGGAGCCATCCCAGGTGGTGGTAAACGGACCGTCGACATCGGTGCGTGAAGTGGATCGGGTTGTGGCAGAAGTTGTGGTGGACGGGGCCACCGAAGGGGTGACAAAACGCGTAATCTGCACCCCCGTGGACGATCGTGGTCGGATGGTTCGGGGAGTTATGGTTAGCCCGCGCCAGGTAGACGTACACGTTCCCGAGCAGGCGACTCAGATTGTGCGTGAGGTGCCGGTCCGCCCGCTCATCCTGACGGGTGATGACGTGAACATATTGGTACGTAAGATGAGATCTGAACCGGAACTGGTGACGGTTGAGGGAGACGAAGAACTGGTTGGTGAGCTGGAGTACGTGCGGACCGAGCCGATTGACATGACCGAACTGCAGGAGGAATATGGTGAGGAACTGGAGGATCTTGCAGAAACCATAGAATCACAGGAGACGGACGAAGAGGAAGAAGATGAGTATGAAATAGAGGATGTAGAGCAAGACGAAATGCTGCTCGAGGTTTCGGTGCAGGCAGATGTGACCAGGCCCCGGGATGAGCTCGGAATGGAAGTAGGCGTTGATCCGGAGACTGTAACGGTGTACTTGCAGCTGCAGAAAATGCGATGATGGTGTTGCATGGCAGAGTAAGGAGGTTGCGCACAGATGTCTGCTTCTCTTTTCGGGACAGACGGTGTGAGGGATGTGGCCAATTCTGTTTTGACCCCCGAGCTGGTTTGCCGGCTTACCCGGGCAGCGGTGAGGTGGATGCTTGACGGTCACTGCACCGCAGACCGTCCGCGCGTAGCACTGGGTCGGGATACCCGTATATCTGGTGATCTGCTGACGGCTGCGGCAGTGGCGGGGATCACCTCTACTGGTGCTGATGTGGTCTTTCTCAATGTGGTGCCTACACCGGCGATTGCCCACGCTGCCATCAGCTGCGAATCGGTGGTGGGAGGGGTGATGGTTTCTGCGTCCCACAATCCTCCCGAGTACAACGGGGTGAAGTTTTTTGACGGGAAGGGTCACAAACTGGAGCCCGGGGATGAGGACGCAATTGAGTGCCTGATGGATGATACCAGCTTTGAAGCGCCCGAGGGAAAAGGAATAGGAAGGTGCCTGCCAGCTGGTGACATGGTCTCTGCCTACGTTGATCATCTGGCGGATGCAGCCGGGAAGGGGCTGGATGAGCTGCGCTTGCTCCTGGATTGCGCGCACGGTTCCGGCTATCGTTTGGGCCCGGAGGCGTTCCGACGGGCCAAAGCTGATGTGCAGGTTCGCTTTGCCCAGCCGGATGGACTGAACATCAACCAGGAATGCGGCTCCACCCATCCCGGGATGCTGTCCGGCGAGATGATGAGCGGCGGCTTTGATGCCGGCTTTTCCCTCGATGGTGATGCCGATCGGGTAGTCGCAGTCTCCCCGAGTGGGCGCATCCTGGATGGTGATGATCTCTTGTACATCCTGGCCCTGGACCTGCAGGAACGTGGCCGCCTCGAAAACGATATTATAGTCACGACAATCATTAACAACCGTGGACTTGATGCGAGCTTGCGGGATTTTGGCATAGGCGTTGCGAACTGTCCGGTCGGGGACCGGGAAATCCTGCACGAGATGAGGCGGTGTGGCGCCCGTCTGGGCGGTGAGACCTCGGGTCACATAATTCTTGCGGACCACGCCACAGCCGGCGATGGGATACTGACCGCCATTGCTGTCGCGTCGGTCATGAAAAGAACCGGGCGCACCCTTGATGAGCTGCTGGAAGGTCTGGTCAAGTACCCGCAGATTACCAACAATGTTCCCGTGCAGAGGAAGGAACTGGTTGACGAGGATTCGGTGATCGCAGAGAGGATTTCGGCTGTCGAGGAACAATTGGGAGAGAAGGGACGCCTCATCGTACGCGCATCCGGGACAGAACCAGTTGTGCGGGTGGTGGTGGAGTGTCCCAATGAAAAGCAGGCGAGGCAGATGGCAGATTCATTGGCGGCGCTCGTTTCCGAGCGCCTGGGATGAGGAGGGGATGACCGAGCCCCAGCATTACCTGCAAGTTGAGTAAGCGCCTGGACCTCCAATGGAGGTTGACGAGGTTGGAGTTCATCGAATTGTCGGCGGATGCTCCACGGCAGGACCAGTCGTCACCGTCGTGACAAAATCCCCGGGTAACCGGGGGGACAAAGGACGGCGGAAGGTCCGGGGTTTCAGTGTCTCCTCTCTTTTTACCTTGAAAGGGAGGAATGTTAAGCATGTGTGGAATCGTGGGTTATGTGGGAGTCAATGATGCATCTGATATTTTGCTTGAAGGCCTGAAGAGGCTGGAATACCGCGGATACGACTCCGCGGGAGTGGCCCTGTGCACTTCTAATTGTGATCCCATCAGGATTTTCAAGAAAAAGGGCATGATCGAAGAGGGTCTGGAGACCTCTCTGCGGGGAAGTCACACCGGCGGAGTGCTCGGTATTGGTCACACCCGCTGGGCCACGCACGGTGCTCCCAGCGATGACAACGCGCACCCGCACTGCGACTGCTCCGGGGAAATAGCAGTGGTGCACAACGGGATAATTGAGAACCACCGGGCCCTGCGGGGCAGGCTGGAAGATGCGGGACACATCTTTACCTCTGAGGTCGACACCGAGGTAATTCCCCACCTCATAGAGGAGTACCGGGAGGGCGGAGATGATCTTCTGCAGGCTGTGCAGAGGACTGTCGATCAGCTGGAGGGTGCCTATGCACTCGCGGTTGTCGATGCGCGCACCCCCGGCCTCATGATCGGTGTGAGAAAGGACAGTCCCCTGATAGTTGGACTGAGTGATGAGGGGAACTTCCTGGCCTCGGATGTGCCGGCCGTGCTGCCGCACACCCGCGATATAGTAATTCTGGAGGACGGAGATATCGCCGTGCTGGGCGAGGATGAGGTGCAGCTGTACCGGGATTCGGGCCGGGTCGAACCGGAGGTCACCCACATCGACTGGGACCCGATGGAGGCCAAGCGGGACGGCTACCCCCACTTCATGTTGAAGGAGATTGAGGAGCAGCCGGCCGCCTGGGAGGCCACGTTACGCGAGCGGCTGTCGGGCAGCAGTATCAGTCTGCCCGAGGTCGAACTGGACCGGGAGGCCCTGGATGAACTGACGCAGGTGTACCTGGTGGGCTGCGGCACCTCGTACCACGCGGGCATGGCAGCAGCCCCGCTGTTTGAGCGGCTCCTGCAGGTTCCTGTGCGTCCGGTGATTGCCTCCGAATTCCGGTACGGGAAGCAGTGTATGGATGACCGGACGCTGGTGATCCTCATAAGCCAGTCCGGTGAGACGGCCGATACCCTGGCATGCCTGCGTTCTGCGCGGGAGAGGGCGTGCCCGACGATTGCAATCACCAATGTAGTCGGGTCATCCATGGGCCGGGAGTGCGACAGTGTCCTTTACACCCGCGCCGGCCCGGAGATATCAGTTGCCTCGACCAAAACTTATACGGCGCAGCTCCTCCTGCTTTACATGTTGGCCTGCGAGCTCGGGGTGAGGCGCGGCGACTGCGAGGGGATTGCAGGCGATGTTTTGCGTTACCTTCCCGACATGGCCGAGATGGAGAGGAGCCTGTTGCGTGATGTAGAAGAAATTAAACGGGTAGCCGGGTATGTGTCGGGGTGGGAGGATGCATTTTTCATCGGGCGCGGCCTCGATTTTGCTGCCGCGCTCGAAGGACAGCTGAAACTGAAGGAGATTTCCTATATCCACGCCGAGGCCTACCCGGCTGGAGAGCTCAAGCACGGGACCCTGGCCCTCATTGAGGAGGGAGTTCCGGTGATTGCCGTCAACACCCAGGATGAGTTGCGCGGTAAGATGGCATCGAACATTGAGGAGGTCCGGGCGCGCGGGGCCTGGCTGGCGCTGGTGACCGATCAGCCGGACGACGATGAGGCGGCCGAATATGCAGATATGGTGATTCCAGTTCCGAGCCCGGCGCCGGAGCTGGCACCCTTCTTTGTTGCGGCCGTGCTGCAGCTGGTGGCATATTATGCGGCAGTCATGCGTGACTGCCCGGTGGATCGGCCGCGCAACCTGGCCAAGAGCGTGACCGTGGAATGAAGCTTTACGGCGTAGGGGTGGACTTGATCCAGACGCGACGTATTCGGAGAGTGGTCGACCGGCACGGGGAGCGGTTTCTGTGTCGTGTCTATACCGAATGTGAGGTCGACTACTGCCTGAGGCGCGCCGCTGACAGGTTTGACAGCCTGGCCGCACGCTGGGCGGCCAAAGAAGCGACCTTCAAGGCCCTGGGCATGCGCGGCGCGCGGTGGAAGGATATCGAGGTCCGCCGCAGTGCCGTTGGAATACCGGAGGTGTTTCTTTCGGGCGAGGCGTCCCGGCTCGCCCGGCGGGCCGGGGTGGTGGATATAAAGCTCAGTATCAGTCATTCGGATGGTGCAGCTGTGGCATTTGTGGTGGCCGTAGGTCAGTGAGTGGAGGTCACGATAAGTGTATGGGTGAGCATGTGCTGTACTCAGATCAGATGGAAAGAGCAGATAGGACGGCCATAGAGCGATACCGCATCCCCGGCCTTCTGCTGATGGAGGCGGCAGCGCGGGGTATAACCCGCGAGGTGCTGAACGAAAGCGCTGGCCCGGTGCTAATTCTGGCCGGCCCCGGAAACAACGGCGGCGATGGATTCGCCGCCGCACGTATGCTTTACGGGGCGGGACGAAAAGTCCGGGTGCTGATGGCCCGGGAGACGGATGAGTACGGCGGGGACGCCGGAATCAATGCGCGCATTGTGCGTGAGCTGGGCATTCCCTGCCTGTTGTTTGCATGCGAGGATGGCTCTCTGCGGGAAGAGGCGGTGGATGAGCTGGGTCAGAGCCCCATAGTGGTGGATGCACTGCTGGGAACCGGGGTGAGTGGGGCACTGCGCCCAGCCTACCGGGAGCTGGTAGAGCGCGTTAACGCGGTCGACTGTTCGGTTGTTGCGGTTGATGTACCGACCGGCGTTGATCCCGACACGGGCCAACTGGCGGACCGGGCTGTGCAGGCCGACATTACCGTGACTTTTGCGGCTGCCAAGCCCGGACTTCTCCTCGAACCGGGTTGTGAGATGGTGGGGAATCTGGTGGTTGAGGACATCGGCATCCCCCCGCGGGTCATCGAGGAGGTCGTCGCAGGTGAAGGTGCACGGTGCATTTCGCTGGTGGGGACGGGGGATGTACTGCCTCACCTGCCGGATCGAACCCGGACCGGCCACAAGGGCAGCTACGGACACGTCGTTGTGCTGGGCGGGTCTCCAGGTTTTACGGGAGCGGCGGTTATGACTGCCGAGGCCGCGCTCCGGGCAGGGGCGGGGCTGGTAACGTGCGCTGTGCCCGAGCACAGCGAGACTGCCGTTGCATCGCGACTGCTCGAGGCCATGACTGCGAGTTTCTCGGCGGACGATCCGCGGGTGGCAATGCGTGATCTGGAGGAGCCTCTGTCGCGCGCGGACGTGG
>Ga0207421_10003326_pt1 | contig 19197 bp, 19 predicted proteins | sample SodLakKL_010_SED_4_FD_187542 | JGI IMG/M metagenome (GOLD analysis project Ga0207421, IMG submission 187542) | Alkaline sediment microbial communities from Lake Tanatar, Kulunda Steppe, Russia - 8KL_010_SED (SPAdes) (version 2) | ecosystem: Environmental > Aquatic > Non-marine Saline and... | reverse complement strand
CCTGATTGAATTCATGGCCAGCCGCACAGGCAAAGGAAGCGATGAAATCCGTCAGTTCCTGGAAGACATTGTTCGCGAAATAAACCTTACCCTTGATGCGGGTAAAACGGTTGAGCTGGAAAACCTGGGGCGTTTTCACAAAGATCCGGAGGGAAAGCTTCAGTTCGATCCTGATACAAGCACCAATTACCTGGATGAGGCACCCGGAGCGGATGAGGTAAAGACACCTGAGCCAAAATCCGGAGCAGCCCTATACACAAAACCCCCGTCCAAAGAATACAGTGGCGGAACGCCCTCAGGAGATCAGGAAAAAGAAAGCAAACCCGGTTTTCAAGATCTCCCCCATACCGCTTTTGATGAAACATTTCCGGACTCACCGGCAAAAGATGACAACCAAAACCAAACAACCATGAAAGAAGATGAAGAAAAGAAACGGATCGCTGGGCCTATTAAGTGGCTTTTGATCATAGGCATTCCTCTGTTGGTGATCCTGCTGGTGTTGCTTCTTAATTTCAACTATTTTTTTGGCGACCAGGGTTTGATAAGCACCTGGCATATTTTCAGCACGGAACAGGAGGAGCTTGTCATGCCGCCTGATGAGGAAGAGCTGGACGAAGCCATGGCCGAAGTTGATGAAGAAGAGCTAACTCCTGACCCGGATATTCCCGATCCTGCTGAAGAAGCGCCGGACCCGGCAATGCTTGAACCCGAGCCGGGGCGACCGGTTTATTACCTGGTGGTAGGGAGCTTCCGAAACCGTGAGAAAGCCGGTGAACTCGCAAGGCAATTGCAGCAACAAGGCGCAGAACGCGCTAATGTACTAGGCCGAACACCATCACACTATCACAGGGTCAGTTATGGATTTTACTACGACCTGGACGAAGCTTCCAGGCAAAAAGAAACCCTGCCGCCGGATCTGAAGGAAGTCGCATGGATCCTGCATCGCTAATATGATTATTTAACTGTTTTGAGCTGTGGGAAAGAATAAATTAAAGAAATTCGCTGAGATAAACAGCTTCCCCAACGTGATCCAGCCACAATCTCAACACACCATAACCAGTTTCGATTACCAGGGCAGGTGGAACGACTGCTTTTTCCGAAATGACAACCCCATCATATTGGAAATTGGTTGTGGGAAAGGCGAATATACAACAGGCCTGGGAAAATCCTTCCCGGGATATAATTTCATAGGGATCGACATCAAGGGAGACAGAATCTGGAAAGGTGCCAAAGATGCCATGGACATGGTTTTGCTAAACGTGGCTTTCCTCCGGATCCAGGCAGAGCATGTCAGCAGCTTTTTTGCCAAAAACGAAGTGTCCGGAATCTGGCTTACCTTTCCTGACCCCCAGCCACGAAAAACCAGGGAGAAGAAGAGACTGACATCACCTTGGTTCCTCGAGAGATATCAAAATATTTTAAAGGCAGGCAGCCCTGTGCATCTCAAAACAGACGACAGGACACTGTACCATTACACGCTGAATGTGATCGCTGAAGACAGACACAAACTTGAATATCATACAGCTGATTTATACAATGACCCAAAAACCGAAGATTTTCCCCTGAAGTCCATTCAAACTTTTTACGAAAAGAAATTTCTGAAAGAAGGAAAGCCAATACACTATATCAGGTTTTCCCTTTATAATGCAAATGGAAAGTGACAAGCAAAATTTCTTCGAACGGGTATATGAGGTAGTGCACCAGATTCCACGGGGACGCGTAACTACCTACGGAGCCATCGCCGCATTTCTTGGCAGCAAAGGAAGCAGCCGCCTGGTGGGCTGGGCTATGAACCAGTCACACAACGCCTGCCCGGGAATACCAGCTCACAGAGTAGTGAACCGCTTGGGGATACTCACCGGCAAACATCATTTCGGGAGCCCTTCCATGATGCAACAACTCCTGGAAAATGAAAACATCAGGATTGAAAATGATCGCGTCGTGGACTTCCGGAAGAAATTCTGGGATCCTGCCAGAACACTTTGAACAACCTAATTGATGGCCTCCACTGCCTTGATTTCCGGAACCGCTTTCCTTACGGCCTGCTCTACACCAGCCTTGAGAGTCATCTGGCTCATTGGGCATGAACCACAAGCTCCAAGCAACTCCACGTTCACTATGTTATCGTCTGTGATCTCCACAAAACGAATATTGCCACCATCGGCCTCCAGATAAGGCCTGATCTGATCTATTACACCTTCTACTTTTTTAACTAATTCAGGGTTCTGTGCCATAACTTGTATTTTGACGAGGTTTTTATCTTTATTTAGTTTTTGTAAAAATAATACTTTTTCAAAAAGTGGCCAAATATTATGCCATGACTGGCAGCCGGGTTGCTTCAACAAGCAAGTAAAAAGACACCTGGATGGTCTGATTGAGCAGCAGGAGGAGCAACACATGTAAACGATTCACCATCTGAGGATTACACTATTGGCCCGGGGTTTTGCATATCGCCTCGTAATCACCATCCAGGGGCATTTCCCTGCCGATACCTAAACATTTTCTGGAAACCCGCAGCACTGGTGGTGTCTGGTAGCGCTTGTACTCGCTGTAAAAAACCAGCCGGGCCACGCTTTTTACAAGCTCAGGATCATATCCCCCGGAAACAATATCGTTAACATCATTATTCTGCTCAAGTAAGCGAAACAAGATATCATCCAGCACTTCATAAGGAGGCAGGGAGTCGGTGTCTTTCTGATCGGGTTTAAGCTCGGCAGAGGGTGGTTTGCTTATGGTATTTTCAGGAATAATCTCTTCTTCTTTGTTGATAACAGCAGCCAGTCCGTACACATCGGTTTTATATACATCGCCAATCACGGAAAGGCCTCCAGACATATCGCCATACAAGGTACTGTAACCTACCGCAGCTTCACTTTTATTGGACGTGTTAAGCAAAAGATGACCAAATTTATTTGACAGCCCCATCAGGATAACGGCACGCGCACGCGCCTGGAGATTCTCTTCTGCTATTCCCGGGGAGGTGTTTTTAAAATAGGGCTCCAGGCTTTTACCAAGGCTTGACACCGTTTCCCCGATGGAAATGATATCATGGCTGACATCCAGTTTCCTGGCCAGCTTTACGGCGTCGTCAACAGAATGCTGGGAGCTATGCGGTCCGGGCAGCAGAATAGCCCAAACATTTTCTTTGCCAAGGGCCCGTACGGCAACGGCCAGGGTCACTGCTGAATCAATACCGCCGGATAAACCCAGGATAGCCTTTTTCATGCCTGTTTTGCGGAAATAGTCGCGCAGGCCCATGGTAAGGGCATCCAGAATGAGTTGACATTTCTCTTCGTTATTGGGAGTACCCGGAATAGGGATGTCGGGTTTTTCTGAGAGTTCATGCAGATCATAAACTTTAAAGTCCTCATCAAACTGCGCCAGGGTGTCAACCAACCGGCCTTGCTTGTCAAAAACACCCGAAACGCCATCAAACAGCAAGTCCGTCTGTCCTCCTACCAAATTGCATGCAAACAGGGGAAGCTGATGCCTTCTCGCATTTTCTGCCAGCATGGCCATACGTTCACCCAGGTGATCCCAGGCAAAGGGCGAAGCTGATATATTGATCATAAAATCCGGTTTTTCCTGTGCCAGGATAGCAGGGGGATCTATGGGATACATACCCCGTGTGTCCGGGTTCCAAATATCTTCACAAACGGTAATCGCCACGCGACTCCCTTTGCAGGCTACTGTATGAAAGTCGCGGGCTGCTTCAAAATAGCGGTATTCATTAAACACATCATAGGTCGGGAGCAAAGCTTTCCTGAAGACATGCTGTATTTTCCCATCATAAAGAAGAAAGGCAGCATTATATAATTCCTTTCCCCCTTTTTCAGAGTTCGGGTATGGACCACCTGTGATAGCAGCGATATCTGTACAATGCTCAGCGATAGTCCGCGTGTTTTCCATGCACTCATCCACAAAAGCTTTTGAATAGAGCAGATCCCTGGCGGGATAGCCACAAACAGACAGCTCCGGGAAAATAACCATGTCGGCATGTTGCGATCTGGCTGAATCAATAGCCTCCATGATTTTTTGGCGGTTGTACGCAAAGTTTCCAACATGCAGGTTTAGCTGGGATATGGCAATGCGCATAAGAAACAGGGTTTTAGGGTTACCGACACAGCACCCGGGCTGCATACCGGAATATCAGGTTTGTAGTTTGAGATTACAGACACAGGACCCTGGCTGTGTAAAAACACCAGGGTTGTGATTTAAAAAATTACACCAAGGGTGAGCTCCACATAGTTGTTGACTGCGCTTGGTGATGTAGCGACAGCCGGGTTGTCGACGTCCAGGACATTGGAAAAACCATTATGGAAAGTGATCCCCCCAAGCAGTGAAGTCTGACCGCCCAGGTTATATTCCAGACCGGCTCCAATAACAAGCGAAGCACGAAGAAAACGTGTATAATCTGATATATCAACGTCAGTAAAACGCAATGTGCCTTCATCACCAAGGTATATGCGGTCATCAGCCTTTGCGCGGATGTTAAAGCCCAGACCCAGGCCAAATTGTCCGTAGTAGGTAATGAAACCCATTTCATCTGTCCGCAGCTTGAGTCCCAGAGGAATTTCCAGGTATCTTAAATTATAGTCTCTTCGTTTTTGTGTATCAGTTCCTTCATGCAAATACCTGTAGCGCATTTTTCCTCCTGTACTCAGGATGTTTAAACCTGAGGTGACGGCATAATTTTGTGCAAATTCATAATCAATGATAAGGCCATAGGAAAAACCGGGTTCAACGCCCCTGTTATCATAGCCGCGGGTCTCTGTGCGGAACCAGGACAGGTTGGGTGACGCATTGAGCCCAAAACGAAAGCCAAAGTCGTCATCAGCCAGGAGCGGCCCGGCTGCCAACAAGAATACGAGTAAAACAGTGATTTTTTTCATACTTTTCATGAAATAATTACGTTTGTAATGCGTGTTTAGGTGCTAACAAACACGTATAAATTAATTACTGGTCACGCCTGCTTTTTATCCTTTGCCGGCATTGAGCCACTGACTCAGGCCAAAGTTAAGAAAAACAATTTGTTCTGTAAAGATACAACAACGATGAGAAGCTTTGGTTTATTTTTAACCGGATTCATCATGACAGGCCTTCTTTTTTCTTGCGGAAGCTGGGAAAAGAGACCTTTTTATGAAGCCGATTTGTCTGATATTGAGATTGACAGCATCAGAGTGAGGCAATATGAAGAGGTGCTGTTTAATTTAAACCCCTTTGTGCTTCGCAAGGAAATTGATCCCTACAAGGATGATTTCTCTTTTTTCCTGGGAGACCACCTTGATGAGGAGGACGGCATAACACAGTTGTACAACTATGTTACCGACCCATATATGATAGATCTTTACCTCGACAGCCGTGAAGTCTGGCCAGACATGCATGACTTGTCTGCATCACTTACGGAGGCTTTTCGTTATTACAGCTACCATTTCCCCGGGGAATCAATTCCCCTGGTGTACACTTACATATCCGGTGTTGATTACAATATGCCTATTATTTATGCAGACGGGAATGTTGCCATTGCCCTGGACACCTACCTCGGCAGTGACTATACGGCATATCAAAAGCTAGGGATTCCGGCTTATCAATCGCGCTGGATGTTACCTGAGCGGGTTCCGGCTGATGTGATGAAAATGATGGCGCTAAAGCATCTTGCTGAAGTGTCGCCGGCGCCTGAAACCCTTTTGGAGCATATGATATACGAGGGTAAAAAGTTATATTTCCTGGATTGCATGTTGCCACATCTGCACGACACATTGAAAATAAAATATTCCGGGACACAAAATGCCTGGATAAAAAGAAATGCCGGCCGAACCTGGACATACAAGATAGACAACGATTTGTTATACAGCACGGATCATAGTGCCATCACAAAATTTACCGGGGAAGCACCGTTTACCTCAACCTTTTCAAGAAACTCAGCCCCCAGAACGGGTGTTTGGCTTGGCTGGCAAATCGTAAGAGAATACATGAAACGAAACCAGGAAGTGAGCTTGCAGGAGCTTATGAATGAAACAGATGCCCGCAAAATTCTCACGCAGTCGCGTTACCGTCCCGGTTAAACTTCCTGAAGTCAAAAAGGTTTTGGAGGCACAAAAATTTTATTGCTTTGTGAGATCAGCTTCAAAATGTCCTCTTTCCCGTCTTTGGTTGTACTGCTGCTGACAATCATCCGGGGGAGTGGCTCCCATTGTTCCGATAACTTCTTTTGATACAGGCTGAGATTCCTTTGTAACTGTGATTTTGACAATTTATCCGCCTTGGTAAATACAAGGCACAAAGGCAGTGCATTGCTGCCAACCCATTCCAGAAACTCCAGGTCGTTCTTCATGGGTCCATGACGGCTGTCAAGTAAAATAAAAGAACACATGAGGTTTTCCCTGTTTTGCATGTAGTTTTTTATCATGTGCTCCCATTTCTTCTTTATTGGGATGGGCACGCGGGCGAAACCATATCCGGGCAAATCGGTAAGGTACCAGGCATCATTTATCAGGAAGTGATTGATCAATTGCGTTTTTCCCGGGGATGAGGAGGTTTTGGCAAGCTTGCTTCTGCCCGTGATCATATTAATAAGGGTAGACTTCCCGACGTTGGAGCGCCCAAGGAAGGCATACTCAGGAAAAGGAGCTTCCGGACAGTCCTTTGCGTGTTTAGAGCTCTTCACGAATTCAGCCGATCGGATTTGCATGCTTGTAAAATTAATAAACCGGGTAAGCCGGATCAGGCCTTTTTCTTTTTGTAGTTACTCACATGCCGGCGCGATTTGGCCTCATAGATGTCATCTATGGTAATCATGATGCCTGTTTCCTCCACACCGCCAAAACCTTCATTAAAAGCAGTACCAAAGGTACGCATGGTAGGGCTGAGACTCATGTAAGAGCTAAAAAGAGGTGGGATGTTCTCTTTTCGCTGACGAACTGCGTGTGAGAGCAGGCGATAGTTCTCCTCAAAACTGTCTCCGGTAAATACCTTTTCCAGCTCTTCCTCTGGTGTATGGATCGTTAGGGGTTCAATAGGCCTTATCAGTTCATCCGGGTCCGGGAAAAAGCGATGCATAAAATAGAGGATGAGATCACGCGCATAGGGGTCAAAATGCTGGTACATAGTTACCTTCCCAAGAAAATATTTTAACCCCGGATACTCAACCATAAGCCCACCAAGGCCATCCCACAGATTATCAAGTGAATAAATGCTTTTACGGTTGTCTCTCGAGGGCTGATAGGCAGGTTGAACAAAAGAACGACCCAACTCAATGCTGTAGGGAAAAAAATCTTTCAGAAACTGGTCAGAAAACCGGAATAGCTCCGCCGTGGCAATCTGAGGAGATCCTTTCTCATCAAAAGGCACCTCCCAGCAGCACATGTAGCGATATCCCCCGATAATCTCTTCGGCTGCGGGATCCCAAACAATGAGCTGTTTGTAAGGAACCTCTGCCGTATCAAAAAAGTCAAGATCACAGGCCTTAGCTGTACCCCCGCCAGCCTGTCTGAAGGAAAGCTCACGCAAACGTCCTATCTCCCTGGCAGTATGAGGCGAACCATGTGCATCTACTACATAGATTTCATTGTGCGCATTGTTGGTATGCCTGAAAAATGTATCTTTATTAAGCTCTTCCTTCAGTAGCTCCCTGTCTACCGGAGGTATAAGCTTTTCATTCTTTTTCATCTCCTGCTGGTTCAAATTATTCATTAAACGTTACGTCTCCTTCCGGAAGACGATATACATGCTCCTTCAACTTTTGCGCCCACTCATGATGGGAAAATTCTTTTGTAAAGGTAGTATACGAAACAGGCTTGCCAAAGATAATCCTTATCTTTTTCTCCTGCTGCTTAAACATTTCATCTGGCAGATAAAGCATTTCCAGGTTAAAGTTAATGCCCAAACGCTTCCGCCAACGAGCTAAATTATAAAAAAATGCGGAATTTTTCCCTTCAATATATACCGGAATCACATCCCGCTGGTGCTTAACAGCCTTGGTAATCACCGTTTTTTTCCACTCCAGATCCTTTATTTGTTTACCCTGCTTTCGCGAAACCAGGCCGGCGGGAAAGATCAGGACGAGGTCATCTGAAGCAAAACAACGCTCCAATGCCCTGACAGATTCAATCTTGTGTCGGCCATGCTTGTTAACAGGTACAAAATAATCTTTCAGGTTGCTAAGCTCCAGTAAAATATCATTGGCTAAAAACTTGAAATCCGTGCGCTTCCTGCCAATCACATGCATCAAAGCTAATCCATCCAACCCCCCCAAAGGATGATTTGATGCTACAACATATCTGCCGTCCGCAGGCAAGTGCTCAAAATTCACCACCTCAATATCCAGATCAAAATGGTCAATCAATACGGATTTGATAAAAGACAAACCATCCTCACCCCTATGCTCTCTTAGTACTTCATTGATCTCGTCCTGGTGCACAATGCGCTTCAGGTAGCTTATCAAAGGCCGGGGAATCAAGCGATATGCTGCACCCGTCTTTGCGCGAAGTACCTTGTCAACGTCAATTAGTTGTAACTCCTCTTTGTTCATCTCTCATGCAACTAAATAAAATTCCCGAAAAGCCATTTGCCCGAAACTTATCCGAAAATTACAAAAATATAAAAAACAAAAACAAGATGTACAACACATTGAACTCAGACCTGAATCCCTACAATAGTTCTTCACAAAACATCCCCGCCCAGGGCGTTAAATTTTTTTTGCAAAGAGCTGATTCATTGGACATTAAACCCATATATCCCGGCATATACAAAATCCAAACACCAAAAAGTTATTAACAATGTGGTAAAAAGTGGTAAAAAGTGGTAATTTTATTCATATATTTACACTTTAAAACACAACACGTGGTGCCATTATGCTGGGAGAATTTGAATGTAAAGTTGACGCAAAAGGCCGTTTAATGATGCCCTCGGGGCTGCGAAAGCAGCTTGGACCGGAGGATCAGGAGCATTTTGTGATCAACCGTGGTTTCGAAAATAACCTTACACTCTATCCCCGGAGTGAATGGATGAAAATTTCGCGTGAAGTTAACGCATTGAACCTATACAACAAAAAAAACCGTGAGTTTGTGCGGTATTTTTTCAGAGGGGCCAGTGACCTCCGCCTGGATTCAACCGGAAGGTTGCTTGTGCCAAAACAGTTAATAAGTTATGGTGGGATCGAAAGGGAGGTTGTGCTTTTCGCTTATGGCAACAGGATAGAAATATGGGCCAGGGATGCATATGAGAAAATGATGGCTAACGAACCAGATGATTTTTCTTCTCTTGCAGAAGAAGTGATGGGCAAGATAAACCAATCATCAGGAGGTGACGATGAAGGCTTATCATAATGCAGTAATGCCAGAAAAAGCTATTGAAGCGCTGGCTGTAAGGTCTGGCGGCACATACGTGGACGCCACTTTCGGTGGCGGCGGGCATAGCATGGCCATCCTGGATAAGCTGGGAAATGGAAGACTTGTGGCTTTTGACCAGGACGAAAAAGCAGCCGCAAACGTGCCCCGTGATGAAAGAATCCTTTTTCTTAATCACAACTTCAGGTACATGAAAAACTTCCTGAAGCATTATGACAGCATTCCCGTGGATGGGATCCTGGCCGACCTGGGGGTTTCTTCCCACCAGTTTGATGAGGCGGATCGCGGATTTTCAACAAGGTTTGACGGTCCGCTCGACATGCGGATGAACCGTCAGGCTAAGACCACTGCCGCAGAAATCATAAATACATACGACACGGACAAGCTTGCTGACGTGCTTTATTATTACGGGGAATTGCGCAACGCCCGGAGAATAGCTTATGAATTAGAGAAGAAAAGAACACAGAAACATATTACCAGCACATCCGGGTTATCAGGGGCAATTTCGCATCTGGCACCCAGGGGCAGGGAAAACAAGTTTCTGGCAAAGATATTTCAGGCTTTACGCATAGAAGTTAACCAGGAGCTGGAGGCGTTGAAGATCTTTTTACAACAAAGCCTGGAGGTGCTGACGACCGGGGGCAGACTTGTAGTTATCTCATATCACTCCCTGGAGGACAGGCTTGTAAAAAACTTTATGAAGACGGGAAATTTTGAAGGGCAGCTACAGAAGGATTTTTACGGCCATCCTGTAACACCATGGCTGCCTTTGTCAAAAGCAATAAAGCCCGATGATTCTGAGATTGAAAGAAACAAAAGAGCCAGAAGTGCAAGGCTTCGTGTAGCTGAAAAAGTCAATCACCATGGCAGGTAACAATTACAAGAAAAAGGAAAAGAAAGCAAGAGCCACAGATAATGGTTTTTCCCGCTTTTTGTCGGCCATGCTCGACGGCAGCCTGTTCCTGGGAAGAACCAATATGCCGGCCATGCGCTTTATTTTGTTTTTGTCTGCCCTGGCCTTGTTTCTCATTTTCAACACCTACTATGCTGAGCGAAAAACGAGAGAAGTGGAACATTTGCGAAACGAAATGACCGAATTAAGGGTCAAATACATCCAGGGCAGGTCTGATTACATGCATCTGACAAAGCAGTCTGAAATGGCACGCAGGCTCCGGGCCGAGGGCTTTACAGAGCCCACCGAGCCTCCCAGGCAACTTTTGCCCGAAGAAGAGAAAAAGCTATGGGATCGTTTGCCTGGATGGAGACGCTGACCCGTGCAGGGATATGATCATCAGGCCACTTTGGTTAATCAGTAAATAATACCACCACCCAAAACAACTAATGGAAGAGAGAAGCGACATATTATGGAGGATGCGCCTTATCTATTTCCTGATGGCCTTTTTTGCCTTACTGGTCATTGGAAAGGTGGCCTATATTCAGTTCGCTGAAGGGGAATACTGGCGTGAGATGGCCCGCAGGACCACTACCCGGTATGCGACGATAGAAGCGATTCGTGGCGACATATATGCTGATGACGGCAGCTTGCTGGCTACCAGTGTTCCAGTGTATGAAATTCGAATGGACCTGAGTAATACTGTAACTTCCGATGATCTGTTTTACAGCCAGGTTGATTCGCTGGCTAACGAGCTATCCCGTCTCTTTCGCGATCGTACAGCTGCACAATACCGTGCAGCATTAGTAAGGGCTCGCCGTCAGCAGCAAAGGTATTTCCTGGTAAAACGTCATGTGAGCTGGGGTGAGCTCAGAAAACTCAGGCAGTTTCCATTATTCCGCCTGGGCCAATATGGAGGCGGCCTCATCGTAGAACAACACAGCAGGCGTGAGATGCCTTACAGGAATCTGGCCGCGCGTACCATAGGATATGAGCGTGAAGGTGTTTACGTAGGTCTGGAGGGTGCTTACCGGGACTACCTGGAGGGCATTGAAGGCAAACGACTGGAAAGGCGGGCTGGTGGTGGCACATGGATGCCAGTAAGTGATCAGAACGAAATACAGCCTCAAAACGGGCAAGACCTTGTGACCACAATCAACATAAGAATTCAGGACATTGCTGAAGAGGCGCTGCGAAGACAACTATCACGATTCAGGGCCACGAATGGTACAGCTGTGGTAATGGAAGTCAGCACCGGCAAAATAAAGGCTGTTTCCAATCTGAGCCGAAACGAACGAACAGGAACCTACGCAGAATCATATAATTATGCGATTGGACAAAGCGCTGAGCCAGGCTCCACATTTAAGCTTCCGGTGCTCCTTGCAGCCATGCAGGATGGAGTAGTAACCCCGCATGACAGCATTGACGCACGCGACGGGCAAATAACCTATTATGGCCGAACCATGCGTGATGTGGGTGACGAAGAACATGGCGTAATTACGGTACAGGAAGCTTTTGAAATCTCTTCCAATGTAGCTGTATCACAAATTATATATAACGCCTACAAAGATAATCCGCAACAATTTATTGACAGGTTAAAAAATATGCACCTGCATAATAAACTGAACCTGGAAATTACCGGTGAAGGATCACCACTGATACGCGACGTGGGAGACCAGGGGTGGTCAAGGCTTTCGCTGCCATGGATGTCTATCGGATACGAGGTGTCTTTCACACCATTGCAGATACTGACATTTTATAATGCCATTGCCAATAATGGCCGTATGATGAAGCCGATGTTTGTTGAAGAGATAAGGCAATCGGGCCGCACAGTGAAAAAGCTCTCACCAACTGTGATTAACAGATCAGTCGCCAGCAGACAGCAAGTTACCTATGCCCGGCAAATGTTGCGGGGAGTGGTGGAAAACGGTACAGGAAAGAATATAAACACCTCACATTATACCATAGCAGGCAAAACGGGAACAGCACAGGTGGCAGACTCAGGCCTTGGTTATCATACAGGCTCGGGTGTACAACACCGGGCAAGCTTCGTAGGTTACTTCCCGGCTAAGGAGCCAAAGTACAGCTGCATCGTGGTTGTTAACAGGCCGCGCGGATTTATCGTTACCGGAAGCCAGGTAGCAGCACCCGTGTTCAAAGAAATAGCCGATAAAATGTTTGCAGCACGGATGTTTAAGCCCGACCTGTTGCCCACGGCACCTGTGGTTGCCTCACTGCCAAGGCTTCGAAATACCTTCCCCGAAGATGCGAAGCTAATATATGAAGCTTTGGGCGCTTACATTATTAATGAAGCCAACAGCTCCCTGGTTGAAACAAGGGTGACCTCAGATACCGTGGAGTTCAGAGAAAGAGAAATTATTGAAAACCTGGTTCCCAATGTTGAAGGAATGGCTATCAGTGATGCCCTATATGTTCTGGAAAATGCAGGCCTCAGGGTCTTATTCAGAGGCAGAGGCACGGTGAGAAGCCAAAACCCGAGAGCAGGAACGAGGATAAGAAAGGGCAGCACAATAGAACTGGATTTGTCATAAACCCAAAAGCACAAAAGAATGATAAAAAACCTGGCTGATATTATATACAAAACAGGCATCAGGGAAACATACGGCGATGTCCGGGCAAACATTCACGGCATCACGGCTGACAGCCGCCGGGTTAAACCCGGTTATTTGTTTATAGCCATAAAAGGACATACTGCCGACGGACATCAGTTTATAGACCAGGCCCTGCAGCAAGGTGCGCGCGCCGTGTTATGTCAACAAATCCCCTCTTTAAAAAATAATGATGTCACATATATAGAAGTCGCTGACAGCCGCAAAGCCCTGGGCCAGGTGGCAACAAACTATTTTGACAACCCAACGGAGAAAATCAAAACTATCGGCATCACCGGAACGAACGGAAAAACAACCGTGGCATACTTGCTTTATAAGGTCTTTGGCAAGCTGGGTCATACCTGTGGGTTAATATCCACCATAGGCAACCGCATCGGAAACAGAATGCTCGATACAGCATATACCACCCCAGACCCCATTACCCTCAACAGCCTGCTATGCGATATGGTAAACGACGGTTGTGATTATGCGTTTATGGAAGTAAGCTCTCATGCCCTCGACCAGGAGCGTGTTGAAGGCCTGCGTTTTTCTGGAGCCATATTCACCAACATCAGCCACGACCACCTGGACTATCACAAGGGCTTTAAGGAATATCTCAAGACAAAGCAACGCCTTTTCGGCATGCTGGACAAGCAAGCATTTGCATTAACCAACCTGGATGATAAAAACGGAATGATCATCACGCAAAACAGCAAGGTGAAAGCCAATACATACAGCCTTAAGGCTATAGCCGATTTTAAGGGCAAACTTCTGGAAAACACCTTTGCAGGGCTGCATCTGATGATAGATGGTCACGAAGTATGGTGCAAGCTTACCGGCACTTTCAATGCCTATAATGTACTCGCGGTTTATGGGGCAGGACGCATCCTGGGAAAAGACACCGGTGAACTGCTGACAAGCATCTCCGGTTGCGAAGCTCCTGAAGGCCGCTTTGATTACTTTACCGGGAAAGACAACATCATCGGCATCATCGACTATGCCCACACCCCGGATGCACTGCAAAATGTGATGAACAACATACAGGACCTAAGGGGCAAGCACGAAAAGCTGATCACCGTGATAGGATGTGGCGGCGACCGCGACAAAACGAAACGCGCGCCCATGGCTGCCATCGCCGCAAATTACAGCGATCAGGTCATCTTTACCAGTGACAACCCCCGCTTCGAAGACCCGGAAGCCATCATCCGGGACATGATCAAAGGCCTTGAACTTGACCCCACGATGAAAAACAAATATATCACCATCACAGACAGGAAGGAAGCCATGAAAATTGCACGGGTAATGGCAAGAAATAATGATATCGTGCTGGTGGCCGGGAAAGGCCATGAAAAATACCAGGAGATAAAAGGAGAAAAGTTACCCTTTGATGACAAAGCCATTTTGCAGGAACTTTTAAACAAGTAACCATGCTGTACACGCTTTTTGAATATCTTGATCAGGCATACGATATTCCCGGCACAGGGGTGTTTCAGTACATCTCGTTCAGGGCCGGTATGGCTCTCATCGTATCTCTTTTTGTGACCATGATCACCGGAAAACGGATCATCAGCTTCCTTCAGAAAAAACAAGTAGGTGAATCGATACGTGACCTGGGTCTGGCAGGGCAAACAAGCAAAGAAGGAACACCAACCATGGGTGGTCTGATCATCATAGCTGCCATCGTCCTCCCCACGCTGCTTTTTGCAAGGCTCGACAATATTTATATCATCCTCATGCTGATATCCACCATATGGCTGGGTGCCATTGGCTTTATCGATGATTACATCAAAGTTTTCAGAAAAGATAAGAAAGGGCTGCATGGCTGGTTTAAAATAATCGGACAAATCACCCTGGGGATTATCGTGGGAGCCACGCTGTTTTTTCACGAAGGTGTGGTTATAAGAGAAAAGCCTGACCTGCCCCAGGAAATAACCACGACAAATGACTTGCTTGAAATGGATGGCCTTGTCAGAGCTGATTCTCCATTTCCTCTTGAGTCAGAAAAATCAACAAAGACAACAATTCCATTCGTTAAAGACAATGAATTCGATTATTCACGCCTGATTGCTTTCATGGGCGAAAACTATGAAAAATGGGCGTTTTTGATCTTTATCCCCATTGTCATCCTGATTATCACCGCAGTGTCTAACGCAGCCAATATCACAGATGGCCTGGATGGCCTGGCCACAGGCACCTCTGCCATCATTGGAGTAACCCTTGGAGTGCTTGCTTATGTGTCAGGCAATGTTCTTTTTGCCGATTATCTCAACATCATGTATATCCCACACACCGGCGAGCTGGTGGTCTTTATCGCGGCATTTGTGGGCGCATGCATAGGCTTCCTCTGGTATAACTCCTACCCTGCACAGGTCTTTATGGGAGATACCGGCAGCCTGTCACTCGGCGGAATAATTGCCGTATTTGCCATTGTGATACGAAAAGAGTTGTTAATCCCCATACTGTGCGGGATATTTTTTGTGGAAAGCCTTTCCGTAATCTTCCAGGTGACATGGTTTAAATTTACTAAAAGGAGATTTGGCGAAGGCAGAAGAATTTTCAGAATGGCCCCCCTGCATCACCATTACCAGATGAAGGGACTGCATGAGGCAAAGATCGTACAAAGGTTCTTTATCGTTGGGATCATCCTGGCAGTATTCTCAGTCATCACACTAAAGCTAAGATAAATGCCAATCATGAAGAGATCAAGCCTACACCATAAACAAGGGGCAGGTCATATAAATGGAGAAGTGGCAGGTACAGCACTTTGACGGTATGCCAAAAAACAAAGATTAGCAACAGAAAAAAAGACAATACACAATACAATTCATTATGGATCTTTTGGAGAAGACATTAAAAGAGCGCGGGAATATATACAGCGGCATGGCCAGAACCATTTCGTCGAGACTAATTGACGTGCGAAAAGAAGGGATCAAAAGCAGCTTCAATGGCTTTCAGAACCAGGCGCACCGGCTTGAGGAAGTGGCATGCATAAAAGGCATAAGCTTTATCAACGACAGCAAGGCCACCAATGTGAATGCGGCGTGGTTTGCACTCGAAAGCCAGATGATGCCAGTGATATGGATTGCAGGGGGCCAGGATGCAGGGAATGATTACTCCCAGCTTTTCCCGCTGGTCAGACAAAAAGTAAAATCCATCATTTGCCTGGCTGCCGATGGCACCAACCTGAAGCAACAGTTTAGTCATATCAAATCCCCAATCATGGAAGCTCAAAACATGATAGCAGCAGTGAATAAGGCATATGAGCTAGGGCGCCAGGGAGATGTTGTGCTTCTTTCACCGGCATGTCCGAGTTTTGATCTGTTTGAAAATTATGCTGACAGAGGAGATCAGTTCAGAAATGTTGTGTATGCATTGTAACATGGTGGTGGCCTGATGGCAAGGTTTGCCATGAATCCACCCGTAAAATCACAGCCAAACGCATGCAAAAGATATTGACAAATTTCAAAGGTGATCGCACCATATGGGTGGTGGTTGTATTCCTGTATATTGTATCGATACTGGCCGTGTATAGTTCCACAGGTTCGCTTGCCTATCGTTTCCGCGCGGGCAACACAGAGTATTATCTTTTCAAGCATGCGATCATTACAGCATTTGGTCTCGCTCTGATGTACCTGGCACACAATGTCAGGTATCCGAATTACTCGCGTATTTCTCAGCTGGCCTTTTTTGTTGCGATACCGTTGCTCATCTTTACATTGATCCGCGGAACCACGATACATGAGGCCAATCGCTGGATCACCCTGCCCATTGTCAACATTAGTTTTCAAAGTTCTGACTTCGCCAAACTGGCGCTCATCATGTACCTGGCCAGGATTTTAACCAGGAAACAGGAGTTCATTAAAGACCTCCATAGCGCATTCCTGCCGGCTGTGATCCCTGTCTTGCTGATATGTGTTCTGATCCTGCCGGCCAACTTCTCCACAGCTGCCATATTATTTACCACGTGCATCGTTCTGATGTTCATCGCCAGGGTCAGGATACGGTATATTATGGCCCTCATAGGCATAAGCATTGTCGGGGCTGCACTGTTCGTTACGATAATGATGGCTCTGCCGGAAAGCGGGAGGGCCGTGACCTGGCAAAACAGGATCAACACTTACATCAACAAGGACCAAGGGGATACTTATCAGGCCGACCAGGCAAAAATTGCCATTGCCAGCGGAGGACTTATAGGTAAGATGCCGGGAAATTCCACTCAGCGGAATTATCTTCCGCAGGCATATTCCGACTTTATATATGCCATTATCATTGAAGAATACGGCCTCGCAGGAGGCTTCATGGTGCTGCTGTTTTACCTTATTATCCTTTACCGTGGGATTAAAATTGCCCATAAAAGCCCGGGCACCTTTGGCGCCCTTCTGGCTGCAGGGCTCAGTTTTGGCCTTGTTTTTCAGGCCATGGTCAACATGGCCGTGGCAGTAAACCTGTTACCCATCACGGGGCAGCCACTGCCGTTGATAAGCATGGGGGGAACCTCGTTGTGGTTTACGAGCCTCTCACTGGGTATCATCCTGAGCGTGAGCAGGGCATCGGAACAGGAAAGAGCAAATAAGACCCGGGAAGACACACCGGAAACGTCTGCGCCAGCAAGTGGTCAATAAAGAATGGAACCAATACAACACAGGACAAAGCAAATGATGCTGCAAAACACACATAAAAACCAAAACCTCAGGGTTATTATTGCCGGTGGAGGCACGGGGGGACATGTTTTCCCGGCTATCGCCATAGGTAAAGCTCTGAAAGATAAGGTTTTTGATGTGCAAATCCTTTTTGTGGGAGCCAAAAACCGAATGGAAATGCAGAAAGTCCCCGCCGCAGGCTTTCATATCATCGGATTGGACATCGCCGGATTACAAAGAAAGCTAAGCTGGAAAAACCTTCTCCTTCCTGTAAAGGTGATTCGCAGCCTGGCAGCATCCAAACAAATCGTAAAAAGGTTTAAACCTGATGTGGTAATTGGTGTGGGCGGGTATGCAAGCGGACCGCTTATATGGGCAGCCGCCGGGCAAAAGGTGCCGGTGCTGCTCCAGGAACAAAATTCATACCCCGGTATCACAAACCGCATACTGGCCAAAAAGGCTGACAAGATTTGTGTGGCCTTCAGCAACATGGAAAAGTACTTTCCTAAAGAGAAACTCTTTATCACAGGAAACCCCGTGCGACAGGATGTCATCCAGGTCGAAGGCAAGTATGATGATGCGCTGCAATACTTTGGTTTGTCCGCAGATAAGCCTGTGGTGTTTGTTACAGGTGGCAGCCTTGGGGCAACGAGTATTAATGAAGGGGTATCCAAACACCTGGGTCATATAACAGGACAAAACATCCAGATCATATGGCAAACAGGCACATCGTATATCAGGCAGGCGCAGGAAAAGATAAAAGAGCTTGGTGTGGATGGCGTTTTTGCCAGTGCTTTCATTGACAGGATGGATTATGCATTCGCAGCAGCCGAGGTGGTGGTAAGCAGGGCGGGAGCCATTGCCGTGTCCGAAATATCTGCCGTACGAAAGCCTGCGGTGCTGGTGCCATCACCTAATGTGGCAGAAGATCATCAGACAAAAAATGCCATGGCATTGGTAAACCATCATGCGGCCATCCTTCTGAAAGACGATAAGGTGACTTCTGATTTTGGCCAGGTCATTACAGCGCTGGTTTTTGATGAAGAAAAGAAACAAAAGCTTAAAGAGAAAATTGCAGGAATGGCCTATCGCGAGGCAGCAGATGTGATAGCCGGAATGGCCATAGGCATGATAAAAAATGCATAATAATGAAAACAGAATCGCCATGACATGCAAAGCATGGTAAAAATATCCTGAGAGCGAATGATAAACGAAGTAACAAACATATATTTCCTGGGGATAGGCGGTATCGGAATGAGCGCCCTGGCCCGTTATTTCCATGACCGTGGCGTCAGCGTATCCGGGTATGACAAAACGGCTTCGGCCCTCACAAATGCCCTGCAACAGGAGGGCATCACAATAAGCTATACGGATGATCCCGCCACCATAAGCAGCAAGCCGCAACTGGTAGTGTACACACCGGCTGTGCCTCAATCAACAGCCCTTTATCAGCATTTTGTGTCTCAGCATATCCCGGTGCTTAAAAGGTCTGCGGTTCTGGGACTGCTTTCGGAAGAAACACCTACGATTGCTGTAGCCGGAACGCATGGAAAAACGACTGTTACCGCCATGCTTACACATATTATGAAAACGGCAGAAGTTCCATGCATCGCATTCCCCGGAGGTATTCCCACAAATTATAACACCAATTTTATCGGCGACCCAAACCCACAATGGATGATAGCAGAAGCGGATGAATTCGACCGCTC
>Ga0207421_10003324_pt1 | contig 19209 bp, 27 predicted proteins | sample SodLakKL_010_SED_4_FD_187542 | JGI IMG/M metagenome (GOLD analysis project Ga0207421, IMG submission 187542) | Alkaline sediment microbial communities from Lake Tanatar, Kulunda Steppe, Russia - 8KL_010_SED (SPAdes) (version 2) | ecosystem: Environmental > Aquatic > Non-marine Saline and... | reverse complement strand
ACAAAAATAGACACTGAAGATAAAAAAAGAGAGAAAAAACTAAAAAAAGATGAAATAAAAGAGGATGAAAATGACTAAAGCGAGTAAGAGTAGAAAAAGACTAAACGCGCCGAAAACGCTCAAAATAAATAAAAAAGCAAACACCTGGACAGTAAAACCATCTCCAGGAACACACAAATTAGAAGAAGCAGTACCTCTAAAAACAGCTCTAAGAGACCACTTAAAAGTAGTTGAAAACGGTAAAGAAGCGGAAAAAATAATCAAAGAAGGAAAAATAGAAATAGATAAAAACACAGTAAAAAATCCAAAACACGCCGTAGGCTTTATGGATGTATTAACAATAAAGCCAAGTGAAAAAGACTACAGAGCAACCTACAACGAAAGAGGAAAAATAGAATTCATCGAGATAAATGAAAAAGAAGCAAAATACAAACTAGGCAGAGTAAAAAGAAGACAGAAAATAAAAGGTGGAGAAACGCAAATAACTCTCCATGACGGTAGAAACTTAATAAACGATGAAGCAAAAACAGGAGACACCGTAAAAATAAAAATACCTGAAAATAAATTAGAGAAAATAATAGAACTCAAAAAAGGAAACCAAGCATACATAAAAAGAGGAAAACATGCTGGAGAAATACAAAAAATAACAGGAAAAATGCCAGGAACAAAATCAAGACCAGCTCTGATAAAACTAGAGAATATAGAAACACAAGAAAGAAATGTATTCCCAATAGGAAAAGATAAACCTGAAATAAAAACAAGAGTAAACTAAAGGTGAAAAAATGACTGAACAAGAGAAAATAGGAATAGAAAAAGTAACAGTAAACATAGGAGTAGGAACATCAGGGGAAGAACTAAACAAAGCACAAAAACTACTAGAAAGAATAACAGGAAAAAAACCAGTTAAAACAAGAGGAAAATCTAAAGAACCTCAATGGGACGTCAGAGAAGGAAAAGCAATAGGTACAAAAGTAACACTAAGAGGAGAAAAAGCGGAAAAAATGATTGAAAAAGCATTCAAAGCAGTAGGAAATGAAGTCAAAAGAAAAAACTTCGATGAACATGGAAACCTAAACTTTGGAATCTCAGAATACATAGATATACCAGGAATAGAATATGATGCAAAAATAGGAATGATTGGAATGGATATAAACATCACAATGAAAAAATGGGGATACAGAAACTCCAAAAGAAAAATAGAAAGGAAAAAAACTCCTAAAAAACACAGGCTAAAGCCAGAAGAAACTATCAAATATCTAAAAAATAAATTTGATATAGAGATTAAAGAATGAAAGGTGAAAAGATGACAAAAGAAAAAGAAAAACGGTTTTCATACTCAAGAAAAGGAGAAAAAGAAAGAATATGTAGATTCTGCGGAAACAGACATGGAGTAATAAGAAAATACGGATTACTAATATGTAGAAAATGCTTCCGTGAAAAAGCAGAAGAATTAGGATTTAGAAAATACGGCGATTAAAAAAACAAAAAACGTGATAAAAATGGATAGACTAGGAGAAGCAATGATAAACCTCAAAAACTCCGAAGAAGCGAGTAAAGAAGAATGCGTAATAAAACCAGCTTCAAAACTAATTGGAAACATACTTAAAATACTCCAAAAGAAAGGATACATAGGAGAGTATGAATTTATAGAGGACGGGAAAGCAGGAATATACAGAGTAATGCTAAAAGGAACAATAAATGACTGTAAAGCGATAAAGCCAAGATACCCTGTAAAGAAAAACGAATACTCAAAATGGAAAGAAAGTTACCTACCAGCAGAGGGATTCGGACATCTCATAGTAACAACATCAAAAGGCATAATGACAGCAGAAGAAGCAGATGAAAGAGAAATCGGAGGAAGAGTAATAGCATACGTATACTAAGAAGTAACAAAAGGTGAAAAAATGCAAAGAGAAGTTGAAATACCGGAAGAAATGGAAATTGAGATCTCCAAAGATACTGTAAAAGTAGAGAAAAACGGAGAAACATTGGAAGAAAAATTCGATTTGGGAAAAATAAAACTCAAAAAAGAAGGAGACAAAATCACAATCACAGCGGAAGAACCGGTTAAAAAACATGAAAAAGCAATGCTGGGAACAATACAAGGAAAAATAAAAAACATGATAAAAGGACTACAAGAAGGACATGAATACAAACTCAGAATAATATACCGACACTTCCCGATGAAAGTAAAAAAAGAAGGAGACAAAATAAAAATAGAAAACTTCTCAGGTGAACAAAAACCCAGATACGTTGACATACTGGGAGACACAGAAGTAGAAATAAAAGGAGAAGAAATAACCATAAAAGGAAAAAACAAAGAAAAAGCGGGACAAACAGCAGCAAACCTAGAACAAAAAACATGGATAAAAAATAAAGATCCAAGAGTATTCGAAGATGGAATATACATAGTGAAAAAAGCCAAGTAACCAAGGTGGATAAAATGACAAAAGAAAAAACGGAAAAAAACAAAAGAACACCAGTCAGTGGAAAAAGAAAAAAACCAAAATTCAAGAGACAAAGAACAAGATACAAAAAACTAAAGGAAAACTGGAGAAGACCAAGAGGAATGAATTCAAAACAAAGAAAAGGAAAAAAAGAAACACCAAAAAAACCAAGCATAGGTTACGGACAGCCTCGAGAAATAAGAGGACTACACCCATCAGGATATGAAGACAAACTAATACATAATCCAAATCAAATAGAAAAATTAAATCCTGAAAAACACGCAATAAGAATAGCTGGAAGCGTTGGAAAAAGAAAAAAAGAAAAAATAATAGAAAAAGCGGAAGATAAAAACTTCAAAATAATCAACAAATAGTGATAAAAATGGAACTAAATAAAGTTAAAGCATTAGCAGCAAAGGTCATGAAAACAGGAGAAAAAAGAATCAAAATAATAAGACCAGAGGAAGCAAGGGAAGTAATGACAAGACAAGACGTCAAAGAAAAAATAAAAGAAGGAGCAATAGTTAAAAAACAGAAAAAAGGAACCAGCAGAGGAAGAGCAAGAAAAAAACAATCACAAAAGAAAAAAGGAAGAAAGAAAGGAAAAGGAAAAAGAAAAGGAGCAAAAGAAGCTAGAAGAAAATCAAAAGATGAATGGATACAAAGAGTAAGAGCTCAAAGAAAAAAACTGAAAAAAATAAAACCACAATTGAAGGAAGGAGCATATCAAGACCTATACAGAAAAATAAAAGGAAATACATTCAAAAGTAAAAGACAACTCATGAACTACATCAAAGAAAAAAATCTGAAAAAAGGAGATAAAGATGGCTAAAGGAAAAAGATACAGAGTACCAAGACGAAGAAGAAGAGAAGGTAAAACTGATTACAGAAAAAGAATCAGCCTAATAAAATCAAGAAAGAAAAGATTAGTAGTAAGAATACAAAATAATACGATAATATCACAAATAATCGAATATAATCCAAAAGGAGACGAAACCATTACACAAGCAATATCAAAAGAACTAAAAGAATACGGTTATGAAGGAAACTATTCAAACATCCCTGCAGCATACCTAACAGGATTACTAATAGGAAAAAGAGCGCAGGAAAAAGAAATAAAAGAAGCAGTACTCGACATAGGCCGTAGAACACCAGTAAAAGGAAGTAAAACATTTGCTGTTCTAAAAGGAGCAGTTGAAGCAGGAATGGAAATACCTCACGGTAAAAAAGTACTTCCAGATGAAGAAAGAATAAAGGGAAAACACATAGAAGAATACAAAGATAAAGATCTTAAAATAAATGAAATAGCTGAAAAAATAAAAAATAAATAAAAAATCCATCAAAAGAGGAAAGATAAAATGACGGAAAATTGGGAACCAAAAACAGAATTAGGAAGAAAAGTAAAAAACGGAGAAATAACGAACTTCGAACAAATCTACAAATATAGAAAACCTATACTGGAACATGAAATTGTAGAAAAACTATTACCTAGAATGGAAGAAGAAAAGATAGATGTAATGAGAGTAACAAGAGTAACTGACTCAGGAAGAAAATTCTCGTTAAACATAACAGTAGCAGTAGGAGATAAAAATGGTCACGTAGGAATAGGAGAACAAAAAGGAAGAGAATACGGGCCAACAATAGAAAAAGCGGTAAAAAACGCAAAAAGAAACGTACAATCAATAAGAAGAGGATGTGGATCATGGGAATGTGGATGTGGAGAAGAACATTCAATACCTCTAACAGTCAAAGGAAAAGAAGGATCCTCTGAAATAACAATCAAACCAGCACCAAAAGGAACCGGGATAGTAGCAGGAGAAACAGCTAAAAAAATACTCAAACTAGCAGGAATAAAAGACGCATGGACAAAAACAAGAGGAAAAACAAGAACAAACAAAAACTACGGAAAAGCAACCTTGAAAGCACTAAAACAAACAAGAGAAAAAAGACAAAAAGAAAAACAAAAAGGTGAAGGAAAATGATAGCAGCAATAAGACTAAGAGGAAATGTAAATCTTCCAAAAAAAACAAGAGACACTCTAGAAATGCTTAAATTAAAAAATACTCATAATTGCAGGATACTACCGGATAAAAAAAGTTACGAAGGAATGCTAAAGAAAGTTGAAGGTTACGTAACATGGGGAGAAATAAACCAAGAAACACTGGAAAAACTGCTGGATAAAAAAGAGATAGAAAAACCAAAGAATATTGAAGAAAAAGGAATAGAAAAAACAATCAAACTACACCCTCCAAAAGGAGGATTCAAAGGATCCAAAAAAAGACACTACAACAACAAGGGAGAACTAGGAAATAGAGGAAAAGAAATAAACCAACTAATAGAAAGAATGATTTAACAAAGAGGTGTAAAAATGACTAAGAAAAAGAAACACAGAGGAAGCAGAACCCATGGAAGAGGAAATACAAAACACGGAAGAGGACGAGGAAGTAGAAAAGGAACAGCATCAAGAAAAGGTGGAAGAAACTACATGCACTTAGTCAAGAAAGGAATAAAAAGGAAAAAAGGATTCAGCACCAAAAAACCGGAAGAAACGGGAATAAACTTAACAGATATAAATGAACTTATAACGGAAGAAACAGAAGAGATAAATCTAAAAGAACACGGATACGAAAAAGTACTGGGTGGAGGACAACTCAAAAAACCAATCAAGATAAAAGCTCAAAAATTCTCAAGCTCCGCAGAGAGAAAAATTGAAGAAAAAGGCGGAAAAGCAATTAAAATAGATAAATAAATTAAAAAGTTACCAAAAAGGTGGATAAGTGAACTTAAACATACTAAGACCACTAATAGAAATATTACCCGAAGTAAGAGAACCTGACATAACACCTAAGTTAAAGAAAAGACTTATTTGGACAGGAGTAGCTTTAACAGTATTTTTAGTGCTGGGAGTAATAAGACCAATAGGAGCAGCGATAGCTGAACAAGGTGAATTCCTAGAAAGTCTACAATTAATAACAGCTTCAGAGCTAGGTACACTAGCAACACTGGGAATTGGACCTATCGTAATGGCATCAATTATATTACAACTTCTAATCGGAGCAGACATAATAAATATGGATATGAGTGACCCTTCTCAAAAATCACTTTTCCAAGGAACACAGAAATTACTGGCAATAGTATTCTGTTTCTTTGAAGCGGGAGTATACGTAATAAGTGGATTCATACCAGCCACAGGAGGAGGACTAACATCAGCAATACTTATCCTACAACTAGCAGTAGGAGGAATCATGATCATATACCTGGACGAAGTAGTATCAAAATACGGTATAGGTTCAGGAGTAGGACTATTCATTGTAGCAGGAGTATCATCAACAATAATGTGGAGACTATTTAGCTGGGCAACCATACCAGGAACAGGAGAATTCATAGGACTCATACCTCAAATAATGAGGGGAACAATAATGGGAAACATACCTACAGAAGCAATATTCCCAATAATATTCACAGCAGTCGTTTTCCTAATAGCTGTTTACGTACAAACCATGAAAGTTGAGATACCACTAACCTCAAGCAGAATGAGAGGAAGAGGAACAAAATACCCATTAAAATTCATGTATCTATCAGTAATACCTGTAATATTCGTAGCAGCGCTATTCGCAAACATACAACTATGGGGGATAGCGATGGATAGAATGGGAATGCCGATATTAGGAGAATTTCACGATAATCAACCAGTATCCGGAGTAGCTTATTACTTACAAGCACCACACGGAGCACTTGGAACGCCCGCAGACATAAGAGCAACCGCACAAGATCCAAGAACAATATTTCAAATACTCTTCTATACAGGAGGAATGATTTTAGGTGCAATAGTATTTGGAAAGTTCTGGGCAAAAATGAGTAATATGACCAGTGAAGACGTAGCTGACCAACTAAAAGGAATAGGTCTACATGTCCCAGGATTCCGAAGAGATAAAAGAGTAATAAAAAGAGTTTTGGACCGATACATACCGCCATTAATAACTATATCAGCAGCAGCAGTAGCTATATTAGCAGTACTAGCTGATCTAACGGGAGCAGTAGGAACAGGAATGGGAATACTACTACTAGTAGGAATCCTATACCAAATCTACGAATCATTAGCCAGTGAAGAAGCATTTAGAGATATACCTGGAATAGATCCAAGCAAACTACCAACTTAAGCTTTTAAATATTTAAGAGAATAGTTCGGCTCACCCAAACCCCTCAAAAAGGTGGAAAAATGAAAGCTATAATAATAGGAATACCTGGAGTTGGAAAAACAACAGTTCTAAAAGAAGCATCAAAACAACTACCGAAATATGAAACAGTTAACTTTGGAACAAAAATGCTTGAAACGGCAAAAAAACGAGAAATAGTGGAAGATAGAGACCAACTAAGAAAACTATCGCCAGAAAAAACTAAAAAACTCCAGAAAGAAACAGCAAAAAAAATGAAGAAAAAAAAGAAACTGCTAATAGATACACATCTGGCTATAGAAACACCAAAAGGAATAGTACCAGGAATACCAAAATGGGTAGCGGAAAAAATAAAGCCGGACCGAATAATACTAATAGAAGCGGAACCAAATGAAATAAGAAGTAGGAGAAAAAAAGATAAAACCAGGAAAAGAAGTGATTTTACACTACCACCAGAACAACATCAAAAGCTAAACAGGTACTACGCAGCATCAATATCTACCATAACAGGAGCTGCCATAAAAATAATTAAAAATAAACCAAATAAATCAAAAAAAGCCGGTAAAGAACTTGTAAAAACCATGAAAGAATAAAAAAAGGTGAAATAAATGGACCCACAAATAACAATAGCAATAGTAGCCGTAATAGTATCATCAATGTCAACACTAGTTCAAAAGCTATTAGTTAATCAAGACAGAGTAGAAGAAATAAAAGAAGAGATGAATAAACTGAAAAAAGAATCAAAAGAAAAGCCAGAGGACAAAGAGATTCAAAAAGAAATGTTCTCACTATCAAAGGAAATGATGAAAAACAACTTCAAACCAATGCTAATAACAATGCTACCAATACTGCTAGTTTTCCTATGGCTAAGAAGAACATTTGGAGAAATAGGAACCGTAGCACACCTACCAGTTCTCAACATAGGTCTAAGTTGGATATGGTGGTACATACTAATTTCAATAACAGTAAGCCTAATACTCGAAGCAATCTATAAGACACATAGAAAAAGAAAGAAGAAAGACAAAAAATGATAATAACTATTTCTGGAACTCCAGGAGCAGGAGACACCACAGCCACAGACATGTTAGGTGAAGAACTAGGCTATAAAGTAATAAAAATAGGAGAAATGTGCAGAAAATTAGCAAAAGAAAAAGAACTGGAAATAGAACAACTCTGGAAAAAACAAGAAGAAGAACCCGAAGAACTGAGAAAATTCAACAGAGAAATAGATCAAAAACAAAAAAAGAAAATGAAGAAACAGGAAAAAATAGTAATAAACGGAAAACTAAGCGCATATCACGTTCAAAATGCGGATCTAAAAATATTTCTAACAGCGGATATAGAAGAAAGAGCTAAAAGGATTCTAATGAGAAAGAAGATAGGAAGAAAAAAATACGCGGAAAAAGTAGATAACAAAGAGGAAACGAAGAAAAAACTGGAACCTGAAGAAATGGAAAAACAAGTAGAAAAAATAAAAAAAAGAGAAAGAAAGGAAACAAAACATTGGGAAAAAATATACGGATATAACTACATAAAAGATAGAGAGAAATACGACATGGTAATAGATACAACAAATAAAAAACCCAGCGAAGTCATAAACCAAATAAAAGAAAAGATAAAAGAGATAAAAAATGAATGAAATCAAAGGAATAATTCTAATAGATAAACCAAAAGGAAAAACAAGCCCCGAGATAACTGCAGAAATAAGTGAGAAATTAGATACAAAAACAGGTCACTGCGGAGCCTTGGACCCATATGCAACCGGAATACTACCAATAACAATAGGAAAAGCAGTGAAAATACAGGAATACCTACAGAGAAAAGATAAAGAATACCTAGTGGAAATTGAAACTGAAGGAGAAATTTCAACAGAAAAAATGAAGAGAGCTCTAAATAAATTTCAAGGTAAAATAATTCAAATGCCACCTGAAAAATCAGCAGTGAAAAGAAGAAAAAGAGAAAGAGAAATCTATTCAATAAAACACATAGGGAGAAAAGGAAAAATACATACATTTGAAGTGAAATGCCAGCATGGTACATACATAAGAACATTAGTTAAGGATTTAAGCGAAAAGCTGAATATAGAGATAAAGCTAAGGAATCTTAGAAGAACAAAAACAGGTAAATGGAAAGAAGAAGACACATACACAATAGAAGAAATAAACCGATTAATAGATAAAAAAGAACTCAAAAAAGTACTAATAACTATAGAAGAAACATTAGAAGAATTTCCAAAAATAGAGATCAAGAAAACAGCATTAAAACCAATAAGCCACGGAGAAGATTTAAAAATACCTGGAATAAAACAAATTCAAGGAAAAATAGAAAAAGGAGAAGAAGTAATATTAACACAAGAAAAAGAAGCGATAGCAATAGGAGAAACACAAAAAGAATTGAGTAAAAAGGATAAAGGAACAAAAGGAAAAGCAGTAAAAGTAAAAAAAGTATTAATAGATTCACTATAATGCTGGGATGGCAGAGCGGTAATGCGCCAGTTCCTAAAATCTTAAGAAAGAATTAGGAGGCGAACCTGGAAAGCTGGTGGTCTTACGGCCACAGGGGTTCGAATCCCCTTCCCAGCGTGAAAATATCAATTAATAAAAAAATTAACAAATAATTATTAAAAAAATGAAAACAAAAAAAGCCTTTATAAAGTAGGAATAAAAGAAATATACATACACATATACTTCGATCTAAACAGAATTTAACTAGATCTTATCTATGTTGGCGAGCCAAACGGCGTTGACCCATAGAAAAAGAAAAAACAAATTAGAAAAGCCTTAAAAGACTAAAAGAACAGTCAAAAAAAGCTACAAAGACATGATAATATGGCAGAAGCAAAGAAAATAATTAGAATAGCAGGAAAAGACATAGAAGGAAATAAAAAGATAAAGAGAGCCTTCAAAGAGATAAAAGGAATAGGAAGAAACCTATCAAGATCAATAGCGACAGTACTAGTTGAAGAAACAAAGAAAGATATTGATATGAACACAAAAGTAGGAGAATTAACAGAAGAAGAAATTAAAAAAGCAGAAGAGATAATAGAAAATCCTGAAAAATATGGAATACCAGGTTACCTGTTAAACAGAAGAAAAGACAGAAAAACAGGAAAAAATAAACATTTAATAGGATCAAAACTAGACTTACAAAGAAAACGAGACATAGGATTCATGAGTAAAATAAAATGCTACAAGGGAATGAGACACAGACACGGATTAAGAGTAAGAGGACAAAGAACAAAAACAACAGGAAGAGGCGGACTAGAACTCGGAGTAAGAGTTAAAAAAAGAGATCTAAAGAAATAAACAAAAAGTGATGATAAATGAGAAGGAAAAGCAAAGAATACGAAAAACCAAGACATCCCTGGGACTGGAGAAACCTAGCAAAAGAAAGTGAATTAAGGAAAAACTACGGATTAAAAAATAAAAAAGAAATCTGGAAAGCACAAGCAAAAGTAAGAAAATACAGAAAAATAGCTAGAAACCTAATAGGACAGAGAGAAGAAGAAATAAAAGAAGAAAAAGAAGAATTCCTTGAAAAACTAAGAAAAAAAGGATTTATAAAAGAAAATGGAGGAATAGACAACGTTCTTTCAATGAATATAAAAGACTACTTGGAGAGAAGACTACAAACAATAGCATGGAGAAAAGGATACGGAAGAACACCAAAACAATCAAGACAACTTATCACTCACGGACACATAAAAATCAATGAAAGAAAAACCACAAAACCTGGAGTAATAATACCAAAAAACCAGGAAGACACAATAAAATGGTACAAAACACCTGTAGAAAACGCGAAAGCAGATAAAAAACCTCAAAAAGAAACTGTATCGGAAAAAACAATGAAAGAGAAAACTCCGAAAGTCAAGAAAAAATCAGAAAAAAAAGAAACTCCGAAGAAAAAAGGAAAAGTAAATTACGAGGAAATAACCGAGAAAAACATATCTGAAATTAAGAAAGAAGCAAAGGACTTTACTGAAGAACAATACAAAAAACTCCTAGAAGCGGAAGAACAAAACAAAGATAGAAAAACAATGAAAGAATGGATAAATAAACAAATAAACAAAGGTGACTGAAAATGAGAGAAAAATGGGGAACAGCACACATACACTCATCAAACAACAATACAATAATCACAATAACAGATTCAACAGGATCAGAAACACTAGCAAGAAGCAGCGGAGGAATGATAGTAAAAGCAGACAGGAAAAAAGGAGAACCACACACTGCAATGGAAGCAGCAAAACAAGCAGCAAATGAAGCCTACAAAAAAGGCTTAAAAGGAATACATATAAAGATAAGAGCACCTGGAGGACACAAGGCAAAAATGCCTGGACCAGGAGCACAAGCTGCAATAAGAGCACTATCGAGAAGTAGATTAAGCGTAGGCAAAATAGAGGATGTAACACCAATACCACACGATGGAACAAAGAAAAAAGGTGGAAAAAGAGGAAGAAGAGTATAGAGGAAGATTTAAATGAAAATAAAAAATATAAAGGAAAAAGACGGCAAGCTAAAATTCAAATTAGAAGATTCAAATCCCGCAACGGCCAACGCAATAAGGAGAACCCTACAAAGAGAAATACCTACACTAGCAGTAACAAAAGTAAGTTTCTTTCAAAACACATCAACGATGTTTGATGAATACATAGCACATAGAATAGGAATGACGCCTCTCTCAACCCCTGAAGATTACGAACTAACCGAATCAGCACCATCAACGATGATGTCAATGACAGCTAAAGATCCCGGAATAGTACACGCAGAAGAAATGGAGATAGAAGACCCAAAAGTAAAAATAGTGAATCCGAAAACACCTATAATAAAATTAGGTAAAAATCAAGAAATAAAATTAGAAGGAACAATAGAACTTGGACTGGGAAAAGACCACGCGAGACACAAACCTTGCCTAGCAACATACAAGACAAAAACAGATAAAAAAGCAGAAGAAGACCCAGAAACAGAATTTAACTTCACAATAGAATCATACGTAGAAAAAGAACCAATAGAACTATTAAAACAATCACTGGAGATAATCAAAGAAAAATCAAACGAATTTAAAGAAAAAATTGAAAGCGGGGATGCCTGAGCGGTCAAAAGGGCATGGTTGAGGGCCATGTGGCTTAGTGCCTTCACGGGTTCAAAACCAAGAAGAAGCTATTAGCTTCTTTGGGTGAACATCCCGTTCCCCGCATCCCCACAACAATAAAAAATGATTAAAATGAGTAAAAGGAAAAACAGAATACAGAACAAAAGACTAAAAAGTCTAATAAGAACTCTGGAAAAAGAAAAAGGAATTTGGAAAGACCTAGGAAAAGAACTAGGTAAACCAAATAGAAAAAGAGCTGAAGTAAACCTAAGAAAAATAGACAAAGAAGCGGAAGACGGAGAAATAATATTAATACCTGGAAAAGTACTTGGATACGGAGAAATAAATAAAGATAAAAAAATAGAAATAGCAGCATTAACATATTCAAACAAAGCCAATGAAAAAATAAACAAAACAAAATCAAAAGCCTTCACAATAGAAGAAATGAAAGATAAAAAACCATCAAAAGAAAAAATGAAGATAATAAAGTGAACAAAATGTACATAATAAACGGAGAAGGAAAACCACTCGGAAGAATAGCATCAAAAGCATCCGAAGAAGCTCAAAAAGGAAAAGAAGTCAGAATAATAAACTCTGAAAAAGCAATAATAGTGGGAAAAAAACAGAATATAGTGCAAAAATACAGAGACAAATTCAATCTAAGAGACTTAGGAAACCCAAGAAAAAGTCCAAAAACAATATCAAGAAGACCCGATCTATTCCTAAAAAGAGCAACAGAGAAAATGCTTCCAATGAAAAAACAAAGAGGTAAAAAGGCTAAGAAAAAAATAAAAGCATACTTGGGAGTTCCAGAAGGACTAGAAGAAAAATCAGAAGATAATATAAAAATAAAAAAAGATAAACCACATATCACAATAAAAGAACTATGTGAAGAATTAGGATTAAAACAATAAAGAGGATGAAAAAATGGCTAAACATGTATTCAAAAAAGGAAAAAAGAAAAAAGCAGTAGCTAGAACAACCATAAAGGAAGGAAAAGGAACAATAAAAATTAATAATCAACCAATAGACTTATACACTCCTGAATTATACAGAAGAATGATAAAAGAACCAATAAGAATAGCTGAGAAAATTCTGGGAAAAGAGAAACTTGAAAAGATAAAAATAAAAACAAATGTGAAAGGCGGAGGAAAAGCAGGACAAGCAGCAGCCACTAGAACCTCAATAGGGAAAGCACTAGTAGAATGGAGTGGCTCAGAAGAACTGGAAGAAAAATACAGAGAATACGACAGATCAATACTAGTAGATGATTACAGAAGAAAAGAGCCAAAGAAACCAATGAGAAAAGGAGCAAGAGCAAAACCAATCAAATCATACAGATAAAGTGCCCCAAAAAAGGTGAACAAAAATGATGATACCCGTAAGATGCTTCAGTTGTGGAAAACCAATAGGACACCTCTGGGAAGAATACAAAGAAAAGATAGAAAACGGAGAAAACCCAGAAAAAGTAATGGACGAATTAAAATTGGAAAGATACTGCTGTAGAAGAATGTTCACAGCCCAAGTAGACATAATAGATGAAATAAACAAATACTCGCGAATGGGGCCATAGGGTAGCCTGGCATCCTACCACCCCGGGGCGGTGGTGACGTGAGTTCAATACGCGAGAAGGTTACAGACCTTCCGAAGTGGAAATCTCGCTGGCCCCATACCACTTTTAATCTCATAGAATTACAAGAGGAATTAAAAAAATGGATGAATTAAACATAAGAGAAATAGAATCAAAAGTAATCTTCAACTCAAAAGGAAACAAAACAATAGAAACAGATGTATACACAGAAAACGGATACGGAAGAGCAAGCGCACCAATAGGAACCTCAGCAGGTAAAAACGAAGTAGTACAAATGCCTGAAAATCCAGAGAAATTGATAAAAAAAGCTGAAGAAGAACTATATCCTTCAATAGTAGGAATGAGTGCAGATAATCAAAAAGAAATAGATGAAAAAATAAAAGAGAAGGACGGAACAGAAAAACTTGAAAAATACGGAGCAGCAATAACACTTCCACTATCAATAGCAGTAGCAAAAGCAGCAGCGGAAACAAAAAATCAGCCACTATATTTTCACTTAAAAGAAAAAAAAGAATATCTACTACCACAACCACTTGGAAAACTAATCGGAGGAGGTCAACACGCAAGAAAAGGACCAGAAATACAGGAATTCCTATCAATACCAACTAAAACAAAATCAATAAAAGAATCATGTCAAATAAATATCTTAATGCAAGAAAACGTTAAGAAAATACTTGAAAAAAGAGATAAACACTTTACAGCGGGAAAGGACCTAGAAAACGGATACACAACAACACTAGGAAACGAAGAAGCGTTTGAAATAATTCAAGAAGCGAGAGAAAAAACAAAGGAACAAATAAAGAAAAATTCAAATATAAGTTCAGAAGCAGAAATAAAACTGGGAATAGATGCAGCAGCATCAGAATTCTACGAAAATGGAAAATACATATATCAAGATAAAGAAAGAACACCTGAAGAACAATTAGAATACATGAAGAAAATAATAGATAAATACGATTTAGAATACATAGAAGACCCTTTCCAAGAAGAGGACTTCGAAAATCACAAAAAATTAACTCAAGAGATGCCAGAAAAAACAATATGTGGAGACGACATATTCACAACTAATGTAAAACTACTGGAAAAAGGAATAAAGAAAGGATCATGTAACACGATACTGATAAAGCCAAATCAAGTGGGAACAATAACCGACACGAGAAAAACCATAAAAAAAGCCAAAGAAAAAGGATACACCACAGTAATATCACACAGATCAGGAGAAACAAACGATTCATTTATATCACATCTTGCAATTGCAGAAGACATACCAATAATAAAAACAGGAATAACAGGTGGAGAAAGAATAGCAAAACTAAATGAACTAATAAGAATAGAATATTACATGAGAAGATAAAAACCACAAGAACAAAAAAGAATAAAGAGAAAAATTAAGATTACAAAAAAATCAAATACAGGTGAACAGATGACGGAAATGGAAAAACAAGACAAACTCGAAGACCCATTAGCACCAATCGAAAAATACTTGGAAACAGGAGCACATATAGGATCAAAGTACAAAACAGGACAAATGGATCCATTTGCATACAAATGCAGAAACGACGGATTATGGGTACTAGACATAGCAAAAATAGATGAAAGGTTAAAAAGAGCAGCAAAACTAATATCAAAACAAGAACCAAGTAAAGTACTAATAGTAGCTGGAAGAAAATATGCGGAGAAGCCAGCGGAAAAAATGGCTGAGAAAATAGGAGCAACATCAATAATAGGAAGATACCCACCAGGACTACTAACAAATCCAAGAGGAGAAAAATTCTTAGAACCTGAATTAGTAATAACAGCAGATCCAGCAGTAGATAGCCAAGCTATAAAAGAAGCACAAACAGCAAAAGTACCAGTAATAAGTCTATGCGACACATCAAACAGAGTAGAAAACATAGATCTGTTAATACCAATTAACAACAAGGGAAAACAATCACTAGCACTAGCATACTACCTAATGGCGAGAGAGACACTGAAAAACAGAGGAATAATAAAAGAAAACGATGAATTCGATGCCGAAATAGAGGACTTTCAATTCGAATAGATTTCAGAATAAAGAAAAGAAAAAAGGCATAAAGTAATATATTCCTATCAGGCGAACATAGTGTAGTCTATGGAAAAAACATTGATTTCTTCAATACAACACAGACATAGGAATAAAGAGACCATTTAGAAAAAGAATAAATTAAATTAGTCAATCCTTATATAAGTGCCAATACTTTCACCATTGAGAACTTTAGTTATATTACCTCTCTTTGAAGCATCAAATATAACTGTATCTACTTCTAAATTGAAAGCCTTCTTTATTTTATTAAACATTCCTCCAGTTACATCAGTATGTTTGCTTCCTCCTAAATATTTATTAGCTTCTTCTAAAGAATTTATTTGAGTTAAAAGTTCAGCGGAAGGGTTTTTATAAGGATCAGATGTATAAACACCTTTTACATCTGTACCATGAAGCATTAAATCAGCATCCAATTCTTTAGCTAAATAAGGCATTATCTCATCTCCTGAAAGAATTGAACAACCTTGTTCCTCGTCGTAAGCAGGAACACCATACAGTACAGGTACAATGCCTTCATCTAAAAGTTTTTCGATTAAATTGACTTCCATCTTCTTCAAACTACCTTTTCTAATTGCGGAAGCAGATGCTTGAAAAGGAAAAGCAGGTACATCTTTCTCTATAAGTTTCTGAGTAAATAAAGAATTCAATTCATTTTGAAGCCTTTGAGTTTCAGCAAAATTAACCCTGTCCTTTTCCGTTTTAATCCCTTTATGGATTCCAGTTCTCTTGACTATTGGATGACCGTAACTACCAGCACCGTGAATTAAAATGAGATTCATAGAACTAGAATAAACATCAGAGATTTCCTCAGCAACTCTAATCATTTCCCTTTCTCTGAATGTTGGTTCTTCAGCTTCCCTATCAGTTATTATTGAGCCACCTATTTTCAAAAGTTTTAATTTTTCCATACTATTAATATTATTTCAAACAATAATTATAAATTAAATCTACGTCAATCGTCAAAACTGGAAAAAATAAAAAAGAGAAACGAATGAAACAAATAAGGATAGAAACAAAAAATAAAGAGAGGAAGAAAAAATGAAATACCTTATACTGAAACATGCATTGAAAAATGCATGGGAACACGACGGAGAAGCACAAGTAAAATCCGTTATGAATAAAGTAATAGGAGAAAAGCCTGAATTAAAAGAAGATATGGGTAAATTAGGGAAAAAAACAAATGAAGTGATTCAAGAAGTAAATCAAATGACTAGAAAACAACAAGAAAGAAAATTACTGGAGATAAACCCTAAAGCACTGGAAGAAGATAAAAATAAAGAAGATGAAGGACTACCTGAATTACCAGGAGACACTTCAAAAGTAATCACTAGATTTGCACCCTTCCCCTCTGGACCACTACACCTAGGACACTGTAAACAAGCAATACCTAACTATGAATACGTTGAGAAATACGGTGGAAAATTCTACTTAGTAATAGATGACACTATAGGATCAACGAATAAAGAAATAGATCCCGAAGCGTATGAAATGATAAAAGAAGACATGGAATGGCTAAATATAGAGCCGAATGAAGTTATTTTAAAATCGAATAGGATTGAAAAATACTACGAGTGGGCTGAAAAAATAATAGAAACAGGAAAAGCCTACGTATGTAAATGTTCAGTGGAAAAACTAAGGAAGAATAGAGAGAAAGGAAAGGAATGTGAACACAGATCAAACACAGTGGAAGAAAATAAAGAAGAATTTCAGAGAATGTTGAATAAAAAATACGGTGAAGGAGAAGCAGTACTGAGATTAAAGACAGATATGAAGCACAAAGACCCAGCATTCAGAGATAGAGTTTTATTACGAATAAGTGAAAGAGAACATCCAAAAGTTGGAAAAAAATACACAGTATGGCCAATGCTGGAATTTTCCTGGGCAGTTGACGACTACTTACTTGGAATGACTCACATAATAAGAGGAAAAGACCTGATGATGGAAACAAAAATGGAGAAATACATCTGGGATTGCTTAGATTTAGACTACAGTGAAAAAGAATTCATACATACAGGAAGAATGAATTTAAAAGAAGTTAAAATCAGTTCATCCGAAGCAGCTAAGAAAATAAAAGAAGGAGAATACAAAGGATGGGATGATCCAAGAACCTGGAGCGTGAAATCACTTAAGAAAAGAGGAATAACCTCTGAAGCAATAAAGAAATTTATTATATCGCAAGGAATAAGTGAATCAAGCTCAACAATACCTTTAAATAGATTATACGCTGAAAACAGAAAGATAATAGATCCTGAAGCGAGAAGATTCTACTACGTTTCGGATCCTGTAAAAGTAAAGGTAAAAAATATACCTAAAATAGATGTAGAAGTTAATTTACACCCTGAAAAAAATATGGGTAAAAAGAAATATAGATTAGAGGAAGAAGAAACATTCTACCTTCCAAGAGAAGATATGAATAATAAAGAAAAAGGAGATAAACTTCGATTGAAAGGAGCGTTTTCAATTGAAGTTACTGAAAAGAACGATGAATATATCGAATCTGAATTTTCTAGTGTTGATTTAAAAGAAGATGTGACTGATATAATTCAATGGGTAACCGGAGATTATAAACTCGTTGAAGTTACCCATGACAACGGTGAGGTTGAAAGAGGTTACGGTGAAAAACACCTTGAGAAAGTTGAAAAAGAAGAAATTATTCAATTTGAAAGATATGGATTTGTCAAGATAAATGAGAAAGATGAAAAAAAGATTAAAGTTAGTTATGCTCACAAATAAAATACCTTAACTAAAAGAAATTAAAAATAAATTGATAAATTTGTTTTAATAAGGACAAGTTGGATTTTGTGGATCTAAACAGAAATGCATTTCTATCTCAGAACACCATACTAATGCCAAGTATTCACCTGGACATTTTCCTTCTACCTCAACGGATTTAGTAGTGCTATCTGTTTTTCCTGCTTGGTTTTCTACTGTAAGAGTAGCTGTGTAAGTTCCACTTATCTGTCGAGATTCTCCGAACCACGGATGTACCTTTGTTACTACTTCCCCTGTTTTTGTTTCTCCGTCACTGAATTCCCATTCGTAGCTTACTATTTCTCCATCCGGATCATAGCTTTCCGTTGCGTCAAATCTAGATACAGGCCATCTTCTTTCGGTATGTGTGAATCTCGCTACAGGTCTTTGAGTTGGTTCTTTAATTATTTCAGTTTCTGTTGTTTCGTCTTCGTCTTCAGTATCTATTTTATTCGTAATTGTTTTTCCTTCATCATTTTCATTTGTTTCTACTTTGAATTCTGTGTTTTTTGTTTGATCTGGATTTAGAGTCATGGTTATTGTTTCTTCCTCTATATCTGGATTTGTTGTAAATGTTATTGTTTTTGTATCTTCTTCTTCGCCTATGTTGGTTATTTCCGCGGTGCAAGAATAAGTTTCTCCTGCTACTATTCTGTCATCACAATTCCAGCTGTTGATTTTGAAGTATGCTGGTTCCGATTCTTCTTGTACTGTTACTTCTTGTATTCTTTGAGATTGCGTGTAGTTTTGGTTTCCTTCGTATTCTGCTTTGTATTCATAGTTACCTGGCTCTGTTTTTATGGTTTCGTATATTAATTTGTTTTCTTCTATTGTTACTTCTAGTTCTTCTTCATCTCTGTATAACTTGAAATTGTCTTCATTGATTTGATTTGGATCTGCATTTACTTCTGATTCTATTATTAGTTCTTCTCCTTCTTTTATAACTATGTTTTGGTTTTCTTGTCCGTTTAGAGTCATGTCTACCGTTGTTTGTTTTTGTTCCACAATTAAAGTATCTGTGATGTGTGTGGATGTGTAGTTTTGTCCTTCTATAGATGAGTAATTATAAATATAGGTTCCTGCTGCAAG
>Ga0207421_10003322_pt1 | contig 19217 bp, 13 predicted proteins | sample SodLakKL_010_SED_4_FD_187542 | JGI IMG/M metagenome (GOLD analysis project Ga0207421, IMG submission 187542) | Alkaline sediment microbial communities from Lake Tanatar, Kulunda Steppe, Russia - 8KL_010_SED (SPAdes) (version 2) | ecosystem: Environmental > Aquatic > Non-marine Saline and... | reverse complement strand
ATCCTTCACACAGCTTACTTCAATCCAATCTTATCCTTCACACAGCTTACTTCAATCCAATCTTATCCTTCACACAGCTTACTTCAATCCAATCTTATCTTGGCCGGAGTAATTACGGCTAAAAAAACAAATCGTCTCAAGAAATAAAAAAGCCCATATGGGCTTAACTATACAAAATCTTATTCCGATTGGCTAAAAATCACATCCACTTTTTCTCCGGGCTCCACCTTTGAACCGGGGCGAGGATATTGATCAATCACTACGCCGTTTCCTTCCGATTCAAGTGTTAACTCGAACCAGCCCAATATTGTTTCCGCATCTGCCATTGTTTTCCCCTCAAGGTCGGGAATCTTTACTTCGCCATCGGGAAGTATTTTATCCCCTATATAGGCAATAATGTCAGCTTCCTTAGAAACATGGCTTCCTCCTGCGGGGGTTTGTTTTTTTATTTGTTCACCGTCGCCAATGGTTTCTAAGTTTAACCCTATTTCCGCCAATTGATCTTCAGCCTTTTCCGGAGAAAGTCCCTTTAAATCAGGTATCTCGATAACTCCTCCTGCAGGTAAAACCCTTTCTTCGCGGGGTTCCATTTCTTTATACTCTATAACATCCGTCATAACCCGGTGAAAAATAGGGGCGCTCACATAAGAGCCCCATTGTGAGCCTCTTTGAGCATTATCAACCGCTATGTATAATATAATTTGCGGTTGTTCCACCGGCATAAAACCCACAAAAGATAATATAAATTCCCCGGCAATATAATTTCCATCTGCTCCCACTTTTTGGGCTGTCCCGGTTTTACCCGCAATACTGTAACCATCAATGCTGGCATTTATGCCGGAACCTTCTTCTACAGTCTCCTTCATTATATCAGCAATCTGCCGGGCCGTTTCCTGGGAAATTATCTGCCTAATTTTTTGAGGTTCGTTTTTTTCCACCACATTACCTTCCATACCCCGAAACTCTTTGACCAGATAAGGCTGCATTAAGTACCCCCCGTTGGCAATGGCTGAAAAAGCCGTAACCTGTTGTAAAGGAGTAACCGAAACACCCTGGCCAAAAGCAGTAGTGGCCAACTCCACGGGTCCCGTCGCCTGTGGGCTAAAAATTATTCCACTGCTTTCGCCGGGGTAATCTATCCCCGTTACGCTGCCAAAACCAAAACTATGCAGATAAGACAACAGGGTATCTTTGCCCAATCTCTCTCCCAGTTCCATAAAACCTACATTACAGGAAGCAAGCACTGCCTTTCGGAAATCTATTTCTCCATGTCCGCCTCGATCAGATGTCCAGCAGCCGATCTCCGCATCGGCAACTTCCGTGGATCCCTCACACCTAAAAGTCTCGTTGCCATTGAAAATCCCTTCTTCAACAGCAGCCATCAGGGTAGCTATCTTGAGGGTAGATCCGGGTTCGAAAGTCATTGTAAATGGGGAAAGGCTCATTTTACTCCGGTCATATTCCCCATAATTTTCCGGGTCAAAATCCGGCTTGCTCGAGACCGCCAATATTTCACCGGTTTGTGGATCCATGGCCAGCCCCATCACCTCATCGGCTTTATATTTTTCTAGAGCAAGGGATAACTCTCTTTCCAGAATATACTGAATGGTACTATCAATAGTTAAAACAAGATCTTTCCCCTTTTTCGGAAGGGCATACCTATCTGTTTGGAAAGGAAGGGGGCGGTTTTTGGCATCAGAAGAATAGAAAAAATTACCTTTTTCCCCCCGCAACTCTTCTTCAAATTTGCTTTCCAATCCCATCAATCCTTCATCCATTCCCTTAAAACCAATTAATTGGGAAGCTAAATTGCCCTGGGGGTAAATACGTTTTCTTTCTATTTCAAAGGTAATTCCGGGAAGCTCAAGTTCCTTGATTTTCTCAGCCACTTCCGGTTCTACTTTGCGTTTCAGATAAATCAAATCCCGGGAACTCATGAGTAAACCTTTAAGACGGCTAACTTCCATATCTAAAACGTGTGACAATACCCTTGCAGTTTCTTCCGGATTTTCTACGTAGCCCGGAATCGCGGCCACGGTTTTTCTTGGACTGCTGCTTGCTAAAAGATTACCATTGCGGTCGTAAATAGAACCGCGGGGTGCTTCGGTGAATATGTTACGGTTCCACTGATTCTCTGCTTTAGTTTGCAGTTCATCAGCCTGTATTACTTGAATCCAAAATAACCTCATAACCAGTAAAAAAACAATCAAAAATAAGAATGCCAGAAGCATTCCCAATCTTTTTTTCACTTCACCTTGAGCATCCCAAAAATTTGACAAGCTTCCGCCCCCTCGAAAAAAGCTTATCAGCAAACCACTACCGTTTTCGCTTCCTTTAGAAGTGGGAACCTCCCGCTCAATATGGCTAATACCGCAAGTTTACCCGCGCTCTGAGGATGATCCCTACCCCGATTTTGTCAATTACCTAACTGGCTCCGGCCTAGTTTTCGCTAAACCCTTACCACTTCATCTCCCGCCTGTAGAGCCGGGATAATTCTTGGCATTACAAGTTAAAATTTGCCCTGCAGGCTTTTTATAAAATAGATCTACGGGGCTCATTAGTAAACTTTGTTTCATATTTTTATAGTATCAATAAGGATTATATACGGCTACTCTATTAGTTGTTCTTGAGAAACTGTCCGAATGGGCCTATCTTCAAAATCTTCCATTTTCAATTCATTGCGAGCAATTTTTTCAATACGTTCCATAGAATGTAGGTTAGAAACTTCTAATTCCAGCTCCCTTTGTTCCTCCTGAAGGGCAGCAAGTTCCCCCTGAACTCTGGAAACCTCAAAACTAGTAGTTACTATTTTACTATACAGGGCAACCGCTACAATTGCAAGAATTATAAATAATACCGTCACCATAAAAAGAGAAAAATTTTCTTTCAATTTGGGCTTATGCTTCGTATTTCGGGAAGAATTATTATAATGGGGAGAAATATATTCTTTTTTCGGTTGTGCAGGCATTCTACGAGCCTGTATCATTTTTATCACCCTCTTTTTCTTAAATCCTTCGAGCTGCTCTTAACCGTGCGCTCCGGGCACGGGGATTATACATTATTTCCTGTCTTGACGGGATTTCAGATTTTTTGGTCAATATTTGCAAGGTGGATACTTTACCACAAGCGCATTTAGGCAGTCCCGGCGGGCAAACACATTTTTGTGCCTCTGATTGGAAAAACTGCTTAACCCGGCGATCTTCCAGCGAATGGTAACAAATAACCACCATAACTCCACCTTCCCTTAAATAATCAACACATTGAGGTAAAACTTTTTCCAACTGCCTTAGCTCCAGGTTCACTGCAATCCTTAAAGCTTGAAAACAACGTTTAGCCGGATGTCCTCCCCTTTGCCTGTTAGCAGCGGGGATGGCAGATTTGATTATTTCTACAAATTGTCCCGTACTTTTTATTGCTTGCGATTTTCGATAAGATGCCACAAAAGACGCAATTCTTGAAGCCCACCGTTCCTCTCCGTATTCCTTAAAAATCCGGCTTAAATCTTGTGTACTCCTTTCGTTTAGTATATCCGCCGCTTTCACCGGCAAATTTCTGTCCATTCGCATATCTAAAGGGCCGTCTACCTGGTAAGAAAATCCCCTCTCACTCTCTTCTAACTGATAACTTGACAATCCCAGATCTAAAAGAATGCCATCCACCCGGAAAATTTCCAAACCTTCAAGAACATCTGCCAGACTGCCAAATTCATTTTGAACAAGAATAAAGCGGCCTTCATATTCTTCTAAATTATTTTTAGCCAGCTGCAATGCATCCTGATCTCGATCAATGCCCACCAGCAGCCCTTCTTTTCCCAGGTAATCACAAATAACCCGCGCATGCCCACCACCACCCACAGTGGCGTCAACATATATTCCTGAAGGGTGGGGATTCAGGTAACTTATTACTTTTTCCGGCATTACGGGCTTGTGAATTTTAGGGTTACCCCCTTCTCTTCCTTTTCCCCAAATGTCCCTATTTTTATAGTGATGCTTCATTTCAAAGATCAAAGTCTACCAGTTTTTCGGCAATCTCTTCATAAGAACTGCTTGCTTCCTCGCTGTATTCTTTCCAGGCTTCTTGTGACCATATTTCCACGTGATCGGAAACACCGATAATAACGACTTCACTTGCCAATTTCGCATATTCGCGTAAATTTTGAGTTATCAATATTCTATTCTGCTTATCCCTCTCTACTTCCACGGCCCCGGAGAATAATAACCTTTTAAGCGCCCTCGCATCCGCGCGGGTAAAAGGAAGATTTTTAAGTTTTTTCTCCATAACCTCCCATTCATCCGGAGGATATACATAAAGGCACTGATCCAACCCCCGGGTAACAATAAACCTCTCCCCCAGCCCTTCCCTTAGCCTGGAAGGGATGGTCAGACGCCCTTTCTCATCAATTGTATGGACAAACTCCCCCATGAACATGGCTTTTACCTATTTCCTTCCGAATATATCCTCCACTTTAAACCACTTTTACCCACTTTTATGCATTAGTTCTCCCTTTTTACCCAAAATCCTTCTTTTTAAATCAAAAAAATTAAAAAATCGGTTAAAAAAATTTAACCGATTAAAAAATTGGGCTTTGAAATTATTTTTTATACAGCTGAACAAGACACTTACAAAGGGAAATATCCTTTATTATTAAGGTAAAAAAACTCCGCTCTCTACAAAAAAAATATCCCCGCTCTGCCGTGAGCCGATTGTTTTGAACGTGCCTTTCCTTAGGTGGGTACCCTCTTACGGTCTTTATATGTCCTTTTATCCATCATTTCAAAAAGGCCTATACGCCAACCGTAAAGCCCAGGTTCCCTTTCAAATTACTGTTAGCTCAAAACTTCTACGGCCTACACGCGCAAAGCAGGGCTATTTTTGTATTGGCTTCTTTATTTAAATGTATCATACCAATCAACTTAAAGCAAGATTAATTCACCGGTTTCTCAAAATCCTATTCATCGATTTTTATTTTTAACTCTTTTAGCTGAGACGGAGCCACCGGAGAAGGGGCACCGGTCATCAAACAATTTCCGCCGGCAGTTTTGGGAAAAGGTATAATGTCTCGAATACTCTGGTCCCCTGCTAAAAGCATAATCAATCTATCCAGGCCAAAGGCTATGCCACCATGAGGCGGAGCTCCGTATTCAAAAGCCTCCAAAAGAAAGCCAAATTTTTCTTGAGCTTCATCCGGGTTAATTCCCAACAAAGAAAACATCTTTTCTTGAATATTTCGCTGAGAAATTCTGATACTGCCTCCTCCTATTTCAACACCGTCCAATACCAGATCATAGGCCTGCGCCCTAACCTTAAGAGGCGCTTCATCTAATTTTGGCATATCTTCTTCCAGAGGGGCGGTAAAAGGGTGGTGCATAGAATAATACCGTTTATCTTCACTGTTGTACTCCAATAAAGGAAAGTCAATTACCCACACAAATTTGCTTTCTTCTTCAAATTCCAATTCCTTCCCCAAAATTAAGCGCAGTTGCCCTAACACATGACAGGTAGTCTCCCAGTCCTCAGCCACAAAAAGAAGGAGATCATTTTCTTCTGCTCCTACCTTTTTGCCTATCTCTTCCATGAGACCAGGTGTAAAAAACTTTGCAATGGGTGATTTCCACCCCTCAGAAGTAATAACTACCCAGGCTAATCCGCTGGCTCCTAATTCCTGAGCTTTCAAGGTTAAGTCATCAATCTGCTTGCGGGAATAACTTCCCCCTCCCGGCACACGTAAACCCTTCACCACTCCCTCTTTTTCCACTGATTGAGTAAAAACTCGGAATTCACTTTGCGCAGCCGGTTCCGAAATATCAATAAGTTCCATCCCAAAACGCAGGTCAGGCTTATCCACCCCAAAGCGATTCATAGCATCATAATAAGTTAAACAGTCAAAAGAAGGAATCTTTTCTCCTTTAATCCTTTCCCAAACCTGCCCCAGCATTGTTTCCACTATCTGAAATATTTTCCCCCGGTCCGCAAATGAAACCTCCATATCTACCTGGGTAAATTCAGGCTGCCGATCGGCCCTTAAATCTTCATCCCTAAAGCAGCGGGCAATTTGAAAATACCGCTCCAGCCCGGATACCATCAACAGCTGTTTAAAAAGTTGCGGTGATTGCGGCAGTGCAAAAAAGGAGCCGGGTTGATGCCGAAAGGGAACCAGGTAATCCCGCGCCCCTTCCGGTGTACTGCGGGTTAAAACGGGAGTTTCTACCTCCACGAAACCCTGTTCATCTAGATTATCCCGGATAGTTTTGATTGTATTATGCCTCAATTTCAATCTTTCCAGCATTTCCGGGCGACGTAAATCCAAATAGCGGTAACGCAACCTGATGTTCTCATCTACATTGATACCGTCTTCAATATAAAAAGGCGGAGTTTTCGATTCATTCAAGACCTGCAGTTCATCTACCCTTATTTCCACCTCTCCCGTTTTCAAATTAGGATTAACTGTATCGGAAGAACGGCGATTCACAGTTCCTCGCAGGGCTATTACATATTCACTGCGCAAACTTTCGGCCATCTCAAAGATAGAGCGATCCCGATCATAATCGGCCACCACCTGGACAAATCCGCTCCGATCCCTTAAATCGACAAAGATAAGCTTACCGTGGTCCCGAGTACGTTTTACCCATCCGGCTAAAGTTACCGATTTGTTTTCATCTTCCAGGCGCAGCTCGCCGCATCCATGAGTCCGTTGAAACTCCATTATTTGTCCTCCCTTTGCATACAAGTCGTTCTCTTCATTAGTTCTACCACTTGCTGCTCCGATAATTCTTCCTGATCTCCCGCCTGCATATTTCTCACTGTTATTTTATCCTTCTTCTGTTCCCATTCTCCCCATATTAACACGTAAGAATAGTTGTGTTTATCCGCATATTTCATTAAAGATTTAAGGCTCCTGCCCGTATAATCCACTTCTGCCGTTATATCATATTTACGCAATTTCCCGGCCAATTCCATCGCCTTAAATAAAAGCTTTTCACCCTCTGCGCTTATCAGCACCTGTAAATTATCATGAGGGGGAAATTGCTTTTGTTCATGCAGGGACAAAATTATTCGTTCCATCCCCATGGCCATACCAACCGCCGGTGTCTGTTTCCCTCCAAAAAATTCTACAAGATTATCATAACGGCCTCCTCCCCCTATGGAATTTTGCGCACCCAGAGCCGAGGAAATAAACTCAAATGCAGTGCGGGTATAATAATCCAACCCCCGCACCAGGCGGGTATTAATTTCATATTCAATATTCAAATTTTGCAAGTGCCGCTGCACATCGCTAAAATGCTTATGGCATTCTTCACAGATTACAGTGGTAATTTCCGGGGCATATTGAAAAATCTCTTGGCATTCCACCTTTTTACAATCAAGCATTCTTAAAGGATTACTGTCAAAGCGCTGGTGGCAATAATTGCACAACTGCTCGCGATGAGGAGCCAGGTAATCAACCAGTTTTTGTCTGTAAATGCTACGACATTGGGAACAACCTACACTGTTAATCTGCAGCTCTACATCTTCCAGCCCAATTTCTTCCAGAAAATCAGTGGTCAAAGCAATTACCTCGGCATCCGCAGCAGGATGATCCACTCCGAAACACTCTATTCCAAACTGATAAAATTGACGATAGCGCCCTTGTTGGGGACGATCGTAACGAAACATGGGCCCATAATAATAAAATTTTACCGGGGGAGGCTGGGCATCAAATCGATGCTCAAGGTAAGCTCTGGTAATTGCAGCCGTTCCTTCCGGCCTCAACGTTATATGCCTATCTCCGCGATCCCGGAAAGAATACATCTCCTTGGCTACAATATCGGTATCTTCCCCTACACTTCGGGAAAATACTTCCGTATGTTCAAATATGGGAGTGCGAATCTCTCTATAGCCATATCTGCGGGATACAGCATGCAATTTGCTTTCTAAATAATACCATATACTCATGTCAGCAGGCAGAATATCACGAGTGCCCCGCGGCAGTTTAAAAGACATCCGATTTCCTCCTCCGAGATTTTAAAATAATTTACGACTATCGAGCATTAATGTCACCGGGCCATCATTGTTTAACTCTACCTGCATCATGGCCTGAAATTGTCCCGTAGCTACAGCAAGGCCTTTATCCCGCAAATAATCACACATTTCCAAATAAAGTGCCTCGGCCTTTTCCGGTGCGGCAGCTTTTATAAAACTGGGCCTATTCCCCTTACGAGCATCTCCATAAAGGGTAAACTGAGAAACGCAAAGCACCTCTCCCCCAATATCATGCACAGAAAGGTTCATTTTACCCTCTTCATCCTCAAATATGCGCAGGGCAGAAATCTTATTGCCCAGGTAACGCAAATCGTCCTGTTCATCATCTTCCGTTACCCCTAAAAAAACTACCAATCCTTTACCAATCTCACCTACGGTTTCTCCGTCAACTTTTACTCCCGCAGAACTGACTCTTTGGACTACAGCTCTCATAGTTCACCTCTTAATTATTCTGTGATATGGTTTGAGAACGCCGCACCTCATATACATCATCAACCTTTTTAATCCTGTTCATCACATGATGCAGGTGATCGAGATGTTTAACCATTAATGTTAGGTAAATTGTAGAGTTGCCGCTTTTATCTGTACTTCCTTTCACAGCAGTTATGTTTACCTTGCTTTCGCTAATCATAAAAATAACATCGGCCAACAATTTCGGCCTGTCTTTAGCTAAAACTTCAATTTTAACCGCATAGTATGTATCGGGGGTTTCCACCCAGGAAACTTGAACCAGGCGTTCGGGATCAATGTTTTGATTTTTTAAGTTGGCGCAATCCTGTTGATGCACTGAAATACCACGGCCCACCGTAACCACTCCCAGTATTTCATCACCGGGTAGCGGATTGCAACACTGGGCAAAACGCAGCATAATATTATCCATTCCATATATACGCACTCCTTGCCTGCTGGTGGGTTCCCGCTTCCTTGTTTTTTTAATTTCAGGAACCGCGGACTCTTCTTCATCCCCGTATTTCTTACGGTAATTTTCTTTTAAGCGGCCGATAACCTGGTGGGTGGTAACACCACCGTATCCCACTCCGGCATATATATCTTCAATAGAAACAAAGTTATAGCGCTGGCAAACTTCTTTTAGCAGATCTTCCTTTAAGAGCTGGCGCGGATCTGCTTTTTGTCGTCGTATTTCCTTTTCCAGCATTTCTTTTCCTCGTTCCAGGTTTTCTTCCCGCTTTTCTTTTTTTAACCAGGAACGGATGTTGCTTTTGGCCGTGGAAGTTTTAACCATATTCAACCAATCACGGTTGGGGGAACCGTGTTTGCTGGTTATAATTTCTACAATTTCACCCGTTTGCAATTCATAGTCCAGTGGCACCAGGCGTCCGTTTACCCGGCATCCGACACATCTATTGCCCACATCTGTATGAATGCGATAGGCAAAATCTATCGTAATAGAGCCCGCCGGCAAATCAATTACATCACCTTTGGGAGTAAAAACAAACACTTCATCCGTGAAAAGGTCCAGTTTAATATTATCCATAAACTCTATGGCATCCCGGGATTCCTGCTGCCATTCCATGAGATGCCTTAACCAGGTTAGTTTCTCCGAAAATTTATGATCGTCTTTATTTTTTTCCTTGTAAGTCCAGTGGGCGGCAATTCCGTATTCCGCCGTCCGATGCATTTCCCAGGTTCTGATTTGGATTTCTATAAGTTCATTTTCCGCCCCCACCACAGTGGTATGCAAAGATTGATACATGTTCGGCTTGGGCAAAGCGATAAAATCTTTGAACCGGCCGGGAATGGGTCTCCAAATGGTATGCACTATACCCAGGGCAGCGTAGCAATCTTGAACACTATCCACAATAATTCTTATAGCCGTAAGGTCATATATTTCCGATAACTCCTTGTTCTGTTCTTTCATCTTCATGTAAATACTGTAAAGGTGCTTGGGCCTTCCTTGAATCTCAGCCGGAATATTTGAATCCTGCAGGTTATTTTGCAGGGTCTCGATGGCATTATGCAAAAAATTTTCCCGTTCCCGGCGTTTTTTAGCCAGTTTTTCCACCAGCTCATAATATTCATCTTCCTGTAAATGGCGGAAAGCCAGATCTTCCATTTCCCCCTTTATTTTGTAAATACCCAACCGGTGGGCAAGAGGAGCATATATATCTAATGTTTCCCGGGCAATTTCTCTTTGTTTGTAGGAACTCAGGTGGTTTAAAGTCCGCAGATTGTGTTTACGGTCCGCAAGTTTTATTAAAACCACCCTGATATCCTGAGCCATGGACAAGAACATCTTGCGCAGAGTCTCAGCTTTGCGTTCTTCCTTGGTTTTAAATTCCAGCTGGCCCAACTTGGTTACCCCGTCCACTAATAAACTTATTTCCGCGCCAAACTCATTCTTTACCTGTTGGATGGTCACATCAGTATCCTCCACTACATCATGGAGAATACCCCCCACCACAGTTATAGGGTCAAGCCCCAGTTCTGCGAGTATACTGGCTACCCCCAGGGGATGATTGATGTACATTTCGCCGGAAATGCGTTTTTGGCCGGAATGAGCCTGCATAGCAAAGTCGTAGGCTCTTTTCACCAATTCCCAGGCCTCCGGCTCCGGGTAATTTGAAGTTACCAGTGATTTTAATTCTTCCAATCCTTTTGCTTCAACTGTCAATGTCCATCACTCACCCGCACACCTTTATTTTCCCCGCCTTGCTCTGCCGGTCTCAAATCTTGAATATAGGATAAAAGAGTTGCCGGCTCGGTTCTCAATAGGTATTCTTCATATTCCTCGCATCTCTTTTTCAATTCCCGGCAATTATAAAAAACCCGGGATTGTTCAAGTTCGCGGAAACCGCATTTTTCATCATTAGACAAAAGGAGCCATCCTTCATTGGTCTTTTCCATGCAACCTATCTCTTCCAGAATTTGCAAATTTAGCCGGCGCATTTTGGAAGAAAAATTTGCCGCTTCCGGCGTATGATGCAGATCCGCCTCCTGTAAGAGCCGCTTTTCTCCGGCTATCCTTTTTATTAAGGCATAAAAATCTTCTATCTCCGAAGCAGTTGTAGGCAATGTTGCTTCCATAATTTTCTGGTTGAATAACATATCTTTCTCGAGATAAAGCAAATGTATTTTTAACATCTTCTCCCGTGGAAATGCGCGCATAATATTCTCCATAATCTCCGGCCGCAAAGGCAAATGATAAAATACCAGGTTACAGCCGTCACTTATCTCCAAACCTTCCAATTCTTTGAGCCGGGGAAAAATAAATCCGGCTCGCTCTGCTCCCGGTATATTGTTCCTGATTAAATCTCGCTGCTGCCGGCTTCCCACATATATAAGTAGTTCTTCACCCGAGGGAAGCATTTCCTTTAAGTAATTTAACTTATTTCTTTTATTTCGCCCATCAATCAACTCCACATTTTCATCCCGGAAGCTATCTGCATAAGACAGATCCTTTATTTCCATATTTAAAATAGGGCGATCCTGCCATGTACCGTTACTCAATGTGAAAACAAGGTCAATTTCCCGTCCTGCAAAAATCTTATCTCTATAAGCTTCCGCAGCGAAAAAAATGGGCTCTACTTGCGTATTTCCTTTCTTTAATTTCAGCTTGAGGTGCCTTTTATCGCTTCCTACCAGCCGCCAGTTTTGGATTTCCCACCTGCGACTGGAAAAGCGAGGATATTCATTCCCTTCCCCAAAAGGTCCTATTTGTTCCAGTTGATGGGCAAGCTCCATATTTATCTCCGGACCGTCCAATTCATCATCCAACTTCATTTGGGGCACCAGCTCTTCCGGCTTTAACCATTGCCTGGTTAGTAAACTCAGTTTTTTCCGCAATTCATCCAGGCAAGATTTTTCCACTGTAAGCCCTGCCGCCTGTGCATGCCCGCCGAATTGCATTAGCAAATCACTGCACTCATTCAAAGCCTCCGATATATTGAACCCCGGAATACTCCGCGCCGAACCTTTGCCCGTCTCATCCTCAAAAGCTGCCAGCACTACCGGGCAATAATATTCATCTACCAATCTGGAAGCTACTATGCCGATTACCCCATAATGCCAATCTTCTTTGCCGAGTACAATGGCGCCATCCGGTTTTCCCCCGTATAATTCTTCAATTAATTGTTTGGCTTCTTTATAGATAGAACTTTCCAAATTACGCCGGTTTTGATTCTCGTTAACCAAAAAGGCAGCCAGTTCCCCGGCCTCTTTTTCGGTATCAGCCATAAACATACCCGCTGCCGGGTCTGCTTTCCCCATTCTGCCGGCAGCATTTATAGAAGGAGCCAGTATAAAAGCCAAATCCCGGGCAGATAGTTTTTTATTACTTACACCTTGAACCTCCGTCAGGGCCTTGATTCCGGGAACCGGATTCTTATTAATTTTTTCCAGGCCATAGACGGTGAGCACCCGGTTTTCCCCTGTTAAGGGAACGATATCCGCTACAGTCCCCAATGCTACCAGGTCAATATAATCGAAGGGATTCACTCCTTCTCCTGTTTTGTCCACCAATGCGCAAAGAAGTTTAAAAGCTATGCCCACGCCTGCCAGAGACTTCCAGGGATAGGGGCAATCACGCTGCTGAGGATTGATTATAGAAACAGCGCCTTCCAGCTCGATTAAAGGATAGTGATGATCGGTTACTATAATATCCATGCCGCAATTCTTTCCGGCCAATACTTCGGCATGGGCGTTAATACCGCAATCAACTGTTACTGTCAGGGAATAACCTTTCTCCCGGTATTCTTCAATGACGCTTTGCTGCAAGCCGTAGCCTTCATCAAAACGGCTGGGCAAATAATAGTCAACATTTCCCCCCATCAAACGCAAAGCAGAAGTTAACATTACCGCTGCAGTTATACCGTCAACATCATAATCTCCGAAAACAAGTATTTTTTCATTTTTCTCCAGGGCACTGACTATACGATCCACCGCTTGCTTCATCCCCTTCATCTTGTGCGGCGCGTGTAGTGATTCCAGGGAGGGATTTAAAAAAAGCCTCGCTTCTTCTACCGAATCTATACCTCTGTTTACCAGCACCCGGGCTACAGGAGGAAGTAGATTCAATTCCCGGCGTATTTCTTCTGCCAGTTCGTTCCGGGAATCCGGATAATGCCATTTTCTGGCTCTCTCCAGCATAAGTTTATCCCCCTGTATGAATTATAATAATTACCTGGCTTTAGCTTTGGCTTTGGCGGCAAGCCTAAACTCCCGTTCTTTTAATGTCAGCCATAACGGGCTAGCCACAAAAATAGAAGAGTAGGTGCCCACAACCACCCCAATTATCATAGCTGTAACAAAAACAACCAGGTCGAAACTTCCCACAAACACGTAAAATCCCACCATAAGCGCCGCCAGTACCATTAAAGTAGTCAGTGAAGTATTGATGGAACGGGTAAGGTTTTGTAAAATACTCGTGTTTACCGCATCCGGATATTCACTTTTCCGCTTGTACTTAGTATTTTCCCGAATGCGATCCATAATAACAATGGAATCATTGATGGAATACCCCACGATAGTTAACAATGCCGCCACAAAGGGCAGGTTTACCTCCAGTTGTAAAATGGAAAACACCCCTAACACTATGAGCAAATCATGGATAAGAGCTGCAATAGTAGCCAGGGCAAAATTAATCTCGAAACGCACTGCTATATAGATGACCATTCCTATTAAGGCCACAAATACTGCTATTAATGAATTTCTGGTTTGTTCTTCTCCTATTGCCGCCCCGGTGCTTTCAATCATCATTTCTTCATCAGGGATGGTCCAGTTTTCTCGAAAAGAGTTGATCACATTACTCCGGGTATCCTCGTCTAAAATACCCGTCTGGACCATTACTCCTTCTACAATGAGGTTTCCTTCATCATCCCTGTTTCTCACCTGTTGAAGCGTGGCATCTTCCAATCCGTGTTCTGCAAGTACTCCCCTTACTTCCGTCATTTCAAAATCTTCGTCTATGTTCATCTGCATAAGGGTTCCTCCGGTAAATTGAGCTCCGAGATTTAGCCCCAGAGTCCCCGTACCGGAAACTATCATATTAAATACCATAGAAATAATGGCCGCTCCGATTAATATTGCCGAAAAAATATAAGCTTTTTTCCGATGTTCGATAATCATTTAACTTTCACCCCCACAGAAGGGCCGGTGCGCAATACTTTACCCCGTAACCCCAACCTTAGCATTAGGCGGGTTATAATAAGCGCTGTTAGCAAACTGCAAATAATACCAATAAACAGAGTAACAGCAAACCCTCTAACCGGTCCCGTAGTCATAGCAAATAGGACTATCGCTGCAATTAAAGTAGTAACATTGGCATCTAATATAGCGCTAAGGGCATTGCTAAAACCCGATTCAATAGAAGCCATCATAGTCTTTCTTTCCTTTAACCCTTCCTTAATTCGTTCAAAAATCAATACATTGGCATCAACAGCCATACCAATGGATAAAATTAAACCTGCTATGCCGGGCAAAGTCAAAGTAGCATTTAACCAGGTTAAAATGCCTAAGACCAGGCCAAGATAGAATACAAGCGTTACCGCCGCCAACACCCCCAACGATCGGTAATAAAAAATCATAAATAGCAGCACGGCCAAGAGTCCAATAGCGGCAGCCCAAATTCCGATCTCTTCCGTACGTTCCCCCAGAGTAGGGCCTACCATGCGAAATTCCCGTTCTTCCAGGTCCACCGGCAAAGCACCGCTGCGCAGCATGGTGGCCAGATATCCCGCTTCATCCATATCCCCTATGCCATCAATGCGCGCGGTACCACCGGGAATAACTTCCTGCACCACAGGAGCTGACAACACTTCTTCGTCCAGCATTATGGTGATTTGCTCACCCAGAAACCTTCCCGTGGCTTCTTCAAATAACTCCGCCCCTTCGGGGTCAAATTCCAACATCACCATTGGCTGATTATCACGGGGGTTCCTTTGAGCACTGGCATTATCCAGGTGTTCGCCCGTTAATAACTCTTCCCCATCCGGCCCTTGAAAGCTAAGCCGGGCTGTTCTCCCGATAACATCCCTTGCCGTTTCTTCATCTTCATACCCGGGGAGCTCCACCCTTATCCGCCGGTCACCCTGCCGCTGGATCAAGGGCTCTACTACTCCCAACTCATCCACGCGGTGTTGTATAATAGTTATGGCCCGATCAAGGGCTTCATGAGGCGCCTCTTCTTCATCTATGTCTACCGCCTCCAAAAGCACATACACCCCGCCGGCAATATCTAATCCGCGGTTAATTTCCCTTTCCGCATGCATGAAAATAAAATAGCTTGCGCCGAGCAGCAGCACACATGCACCTACTAACCCGGCCACCCATCTGAAATCAAGGTTTTTCATAACTCAATGACCCTTTCTTTTAATCAAAATAAAATTCCGTTAATTTTTTCTCTAAACCCCATCGGTTTGCATTCTATCAGTTTTTTGCTTCTATAACAACTGGGTGCCGTTAACGATTAAACAAAAACGGGTATCTAAAAAATTAGCCGCCCTCCGTGACATAATCATCCTGGTAAGAAATATTTCAAAGTATTCCATGACCTGGCTTATGGTTTTATCAATACTTAAATACAGTGATATTGATTTATTTTCCCGATCAATAACAAGGGAAGATTCGTCCACGGCGTAATTAACTCGGTCATGGATGTCAAAAGTAGAAAAATCGGTATTTCGCACCCTGCTGCGGTGCATATCGGCTTTATCAGCTAGAATCAGGGCGGCGGATACCCTGTTAACTACATGTACTTCCGTATCATCATGGTTCCCAATAGCCGCAATTACCTCCGCTATTTCCGCAGGAGGCATCCCCAAGCTTTCCAAAACTTCCAGGGCAATCATTACACCTGCCTGAGCGTGCCCTTCCCGTCCGGCTACATTCCCTATATCGTGAAGATAACCGGCAATAGCGGCAAGTTCTGCTTCCCGCTCGGAATAACCCAACTCCAGCAATATTTTTTTGGCCAGCTCCGCCACCATGTTAGTGTGGCGGAAGCCATGTTCGGTATAACCGATTTGCCCCAGGTAATCATTCGCTTTCTCAATAAAAACCTGCACCTTATGGTTTTGTCGAACATCTTCTAAATTCACGTTAGACAAGCATGTATCCTCCTGCATCATTAACCCCATATTTATTGCCCTATTATCATTTTACCGAAATTGCTTAAAACTAACAAGTAGCTAGAAGTCTCTTTTTTCTTCGCTTGCCCTAAAATGGCAAATTTTGAAATTATTTCCGATTTTTTTTCCGTCCCCCATCAAATATATTTCTTTCTCTTTTACACTACCGGGATGCCTATGGGTGTTTTTCTTTTTTTGTTAATCCTGTTGAACCTTAAGCCCGAGCATCCGGTTAATCGCCGCCGCAATTTCATACTTGCGGGGCATAGCTAAATAACCGGGATGTTGATCCCTGTAGGGGGATAAAATATCCTGGCTATTTTGCTCCAGTTCCTCCAGCAATTTTTCAATTGCTTCCCTTAAGGAGTAGCGGCCATCCAGGTATTCTTTACGATAAAGATAATATAAAATTTCCCCGATGGCCCGGGTTTGACTATAATCTACCAATTGCTCCACAAAGGCCAGGTTAATATTTTGTTCTCCATACTGAATAGCATTAAGGCTCCGGGCCGCTATTTTAATCTTTTTTCCTTTTCGCGGTTCCATTCCCCTGGAAAGGGGGAACCGCTGTGGCAGGGAGCCGAAAGATTCACTACCCTCTTTCCGGCGATGAGTACTCATTTCGGCGGCGATGCGCCGGGCTTCATCCGTAACTTCTACCGGCTTATATTCCTCCATCATGATTACCCTATCGGCCACATCGAAATAATCACCGGACCCGCCTACCACCAATACTGTGGAAACCCCCTTTTCTTCAGATAAAAGTTTAACCTTGTCAATAAAAGGGGTAATGGGCTCCTTTTCTTTGGAAACAAGTGCCTGCATACGTCGATCGCGGATCATAAAGTTAGTAGCCGAAGTATCTTCATCCAGCAGGAGGAGGGATGTTCCCACTTCCAGGGCTTCCATAATGTTGGCCGCCTGAGAAGTAGAACCGCTGGCATCTTCACTGCTGAAATCTTTGGTCTCAATTCCCTGGGGCAGGTTGTTTATGAATGGGCTGATATTCACATTGGCTATACGCCGTCCGTCTTCCGCCCTTATTTTGACCGTGTCATCCCGCGAAACCACGTAATCACGCCCGTCTCCGGGAATATGGTTATAAACCCCTCTTTCCAGGGCACGCAGTAAAGTCGATTTGCCATGATAACCGCCGCCTACTATCAGAGTGACTCCTTCCGGAATAGCCATGCCTTTTATCTTCCCCGCATGCGGCAGTTCTACTTCTTCTTCTAAAGAATCCGGGGAATTAAAAAGCACCAACCCCGGCGTATTCAATGGTCGATCACTCACCCCGCTTTTACGCGGCAAAACAGCCCCGTTTCCTACAAAAGCTATCCACCCGCGTTCCTGTAAAAGCCGGCGCAGATAATGCTGGTCTTCGGCAGTATTCACATGGTGCCGCAGTTCCCGGCCATCAAGTGAAGAATATTTTAAAGCTCCTTTAACTATCGCCGGTATTTCACGGGAAAAAATTTCAGCTGCTTCCCTGCCCAGAACGGTGCGCCCGCGGGCGGGCAAGCCCAGGCTAAACCGAGCTTCTACATAGTCGGAATTTACCAGCATAGCCGTCCTTTCCAAAATTTCCTGGCCGCAACTATCGATAAGCAATGTTCCGCTTTTGCCGCTTCCTCGATTTTGCCGGGGGAGCTCTCTTATTTGGCGGGCAAAACACCGCGTCAGATAATCCTGCAAAGCTACGCGGCGCACATAATTGTTAAAAAGATCCTCCGGAAAAGCAGCTTCGGCTGCAGGCACCCGCACCCGCAGTAATGATGGCGATGCAAATGGATCCCCCTGCACGTGATCCACGTACAGGCGGAAGCCGGAAAAATTATAATCGCCTTGAATATCTTTATAGGCCTTGTAACCTTTACCGTCAATTCTATGTAGTGTTTGCATCAGCTGCTGTTCGCTTGCCAAACTTAATGCCCTCCTTAATAATTACTATCTAAATTTCTTGATGTAAGAATCTACGACTTCTTCAATCATTTGCTCCGGGGGATCTTGATAAATAACAGCTTCCCCCGCGTTATCCGGAAGGACAAACACATTTGTTTGCCCCTCTCTTTTTTTATCATAAGTCAGTCTAACCATAACATCCTTCGTCGTCAACCATTCCGGAGGGGGTTTTATGCCGGTTAAATATAAAAGCTCCCTGCTCCGAGATGCCGGGGCCGGCTCGAGCATATGCAGCTTTTCCGCCAGGGAAACAGCCATTTCCATGCCGGCAAGCACCGCTTCCCCATGCAAGTAATAATTATAGCCCGTGGCAGATTCCAGGGCATGGCCAAAAGTGTGCCCCAGGTTTAAAATACGCCTCTGCCCTTTTTCTTTTTCATCGGCTTCTACCACTCTGGCTTTATCTTTTACGGCAGTGGTAACAGCCCATAACAAGCTTTCCTCGTCCCGTTTTAACAACTTAGGCAAATTTTCCTCCAGCCAGTGAAAAAAATCCCGGTTTCCCAAAAAACCATACTTAATCACTTCCGCCACACCGGCTCTAAACTCCCTTTCCGTCAGGCTTGCCAGCGTCTCGAGATCAATGACTACCAGTTGAGGTTGATAAAAGGCACCGATAAGATTCTTGCCGCGGGGGTGGTTAACCCCTACTTTTCCTCCCACACTGCTGTCTACCTGGGCTAAAAGTGTTGTGGGCACCTGCACAAACGGCACTCCCCGCAGGTAAGTAGCGGCCACAAACCCGGCTAAATCTCCCACCACACCGCCCCCGAGTGCCACAATGGGGGAACGGCGGTCTAACTCCGCTTCCAGGGCACGATCATATAATTTCTTCGCCTCATCCAGGTTTTTACTTTCTTCTCCTGCCTTTATTTGCCGGGGAAAAACTTCAAACCCGGTATCTTCCAGTGATTGCCGGGCTATATCGCCATAAAGGGGGTAAACCATAGTATCCGAAACCAGCAATACCTTTTTACCCGTATGCAGTTGCGCCAATTTTTCCCCCAGCCGAGGCAAACTGCCCCTTCCGATAAAAACGGGATAAGTTTGCCCGCCGGGGCTTATTTCCACCATGTCCATTTTAATCACATCTCCTCTGCAAGGCAAGGGGACCAAGGCAAGAAAGGCAAGGGGACGAAAGGCAAGGGGACG
>Ga0207421_10003321_pt1 | contig 19224 bp, 23 predicted proteins | sample SodLakKL_010_SED_4_FD_187542 | JGI IMG/M metagenome (GOLD analysis project Ga0207421, IMG submission 187542) | Alkaline sediment microbial communities from Lake Tanatar, Kulunda Steppe, Russia - 8KL_010_SED (SPAdes) (version 2) | ecosystem: Environmental > Aquatic > Non-marine Saline and... | reverse complement strand
ATTGTCTTTAACTTTCTCTAATAAAGTCCTAATTTCATCAGTAGTCATTTTTTCAAGTAGTTTTTTTGTTAGCTCCTTCTGTTCATCTTTCGAAAGGGAGTCAATGCTCTTAGTTAGACTTTTAATTTTTGACATGATACCCCTCCCTCAATACTAAACTAAGTCAGGTTCATTCAAGACAAAGTTCGATGGCTTCTTTTATAAGTATTCACATCTATCGCCTCCAGTTACATTATACACTAAAGCTAATCCTATAGAATCTTTTAGTTTAATTTCTTCGATCGTTTTCATTTATTGACCGCCCCCTCCACCCCTATTATACAACATTTCGGGACCGCTATTCTACTTAGTAAGCTCTACCCCAGGGGGTCTTTTTCCACCGCCTTGCGCACATCACCCATACCGACATGGGCATAGATTTCGCTGCTGCCCTAGGATATTTTTAAAAGAATTTATCACAACCCAGTGCCTTTTCCTGCTTTAAGCATATTTTTCACCGCCTGCTTAAGCTCAGGCAGGCTGATTTGTTCTGCCCGGCAGGTGATTAAAAGGATTGCTGCGCCCGTCAGGGCCAGGACCAGCAGTTTTAAGGCAAAATTGAGGCCGGTAGAGGGGCCAAAAAAGGCCACCAGGGCAATGGCTGCTACCGCCCCCGCCGGCACGGCCAGTAAAGCGCCGATTGTCTTCAGGGGGTAGTCAACAGGCCAGAGGCGCCTGGAGATAAAGCCGTAGCTTAAGGCAAAAAGGATGTAGGAGATACCTGTAGCAGCACCCGCGCCGGCGATGCCGAAGCGGGGGATTAAAAGCATGTTCAGGCCGATATTGATCACGGCCACCACCCAGCAGGCCAGCATAATATAGACGGTCTTGTTTTTGACCATGATCCCCACCGCAGACACTTGAGCGCTGGTAAAAAAGAGAAACCCTCCCGCCAGGAAGGGAATGGCCGCAAAAGATGCATAATAAGGGGGCGGGACCAGGATAAAGATCACTTCCTGGGCCAGGGCCACAAAACCGGTCACCACGAAGCCTGATGCGGCCAGTAAAAAGACCATGGTCTTTTTAAAAACTAAAGCGGCCTTTTCCCTGTCTTCTTCATAAATTTTAATCCCGTGGGGCAGCCAGGACTGCCCGACCGAGGTTTGAAGTAACATCAGCACCGCCGCCATGGCCGCTGCAATCGAATAAAGGCCCACGTCTTCTAAAGTAGCCAGGCGCGATAGCATCAGGCGATCGGCATTGCTGAAAAGCCAGAAGGCCACGTTCATCGGCACCAGCGGCAAACCGAAGGCCAGCAGTTTTTTAAGAAACTCCACCGAAAAACGCCACTTTAACAAATCCCGGATATACCAGAGCCGGACCGGGATCATCATTAGCGCCGCCACTGCTGCTCCGAGCAGGGCCCCGGCCACGCCCATATCAAAAACGAGCACAAAGGTAACAGCAAGAATGAGCGTCAGGGCGGCCGTAATCACGTTCAGGGCGGCAAAAGCCTTGGCCTGGAAGCGGTTGCGCAAAGCCTGGGCAAGGATCAGGTTCATCATCAAAAGCGGGCTTGAAATAAAGCCCACGGCCAAAGCGCCCCGGTAGCCGGGTGTGCCTAAAAGCCAGTCAGCGAGCGGCCCGCTAAAGGGCAGGACCACGGCCAGCACGACCAAACTCCAAATAGCAAGGAAGGAAAACCAGGTCGCGCTCAGGGTCTTTTTTTCCTCTTCACTTTTGCACTGGAAAAAAAAGCGTGTGTAGGCATTATCGCCGCCCAATATCAGGATCCCCGTTAAAAAGGTGGCCAGCACGTTGATAAAGCTCCAGGCCCCGTACTGGGAAGGATCGAAGATGCGCGTGTAGATAGGAGCAGAGATTAAAGACATCCCCTTGATCAGCAGGCTGCCCGAGCTGTAAATGGCGATGTCTGAAAAAAGCCGCCTGAAGCTGAACCCCGGGCCTTCCCGGGCAGTATCTTCACTTCGCCCCGCTTGTTCTTCCCACTCGGCCATCTGCATGCGCTCCTTCACCCGGGTCCCGTTAGTTTATCTATTCTGATCCCGTCTTTCTTGTTTTAAAAGCCGGACCGGTTCCCTTCGCACCAGCTTCTTAACCCCGAGGCCAAAGAAATAAGCCAGGCTAAGGGGCAGGTGGTAGCTGGCCCCGGCCGGGATTTTTTTCAGGTGCGAAAAAACTCCCTTAAAGTCGCCTGCAGCCAGCCTGGAAAGCATGAAGCCTGCCGAATCGGTAACCAGGTTAAACTTGATCCGCTCTTTTTCGCCTGCGCTCAACTGGACCCGGTTATAAAACTTTAAGTTGCGGTAGCGGATCAGGTAGGCCTCTGCAAAAGTATGCCCGCTTGCCGTGCTGCCGGCCTGCCCGGAACCGCTGTGAAAACCGGTAATGGTCAGGGGCCTGTGCACGTACGCCAGGTCATAATAGTTGAGGATGCGGTAAAAAAGCTCGCTGTCGGCATGCAAAAGGTCGGTCCTGAAACCGCCCAGTTCCCGGTAAGCCTGGTGGGAAACCATCAGGGAAGCAGGCGAGTGGACGGTAGAGCGGGCTTCCGGTTCAAGCAGCAGGCGGCGCAGGAACAAAGGCCCGTCAGCCCACTCCTGCCCGGCGGGAATAATTCCTTCAACCAGCTTTTCGCCGGTGTAGTAGTGGGAGGAAACCAGGCCCACATTTGCCGACTGCTCCCCAGCCCTGACCATCTCGCTTAAACAGGAAGGCAGGAAGCGGTCGTCATCACCGATAAACTTGAGCCAGCGGCTTTCCCCCGCCGCCAGGTCGAAAGCGCGCACAAAATTCTCCAGGCGGGGCAGGGTCTTTTCATTGCGGTAGACCTTGATCCTCTTATCCACAGAATACTCGCCGATGATAGCCGGGGTGCTGTCGGTGGAAGCGTTGTCGACGATGATAAACTCAAAAACGGGGTAATCCTGGGCCAGGACGCTTTCGATGGCCTCGCGCACAAAAGCCTGCCCGTTGTAAACGGGCAGCAGCACACTTACCAGGGGAGGCTTGCTATAGTCCAAGATCTATCAGGCACCTTTCAGGGGCTCAGCCGGTGGTTACGGCTGTTTAAAATATAGCCCGCCCCTTTTAGACGTTCGCTCAAATACTCTGCCATGCCCTTGTTGTGTTTGGAAAGCTCCCTGCGCAAGCGCATGGTGTTATAAATAGCCGCAGGCACGGCCCGCCAGCCGTAGCGGCGGGCATCGTAGCCGCCTTTAAAAATATTCTTGGCCGGGGCATACTCGGCCATGGCCTTGGTCATGCTCATGAAGGGGTGTTCCACCACGTAGCGGGGAATATATTTGACCACCAGGCCTGCCTGGATGCAGTCATAGATAAAGACCGCTTCCTCCCCGTACTGGATCAGGGGGCTGCCGAGGCCGAAGCGCTCATCAAAACGGATCCCTTTGTTCCGGATCCGCTCCAAACGGAAAGCGATTTCCAGGGAAGAAATATAATGGCCGTTGGTTTCGTTCAAAACGAACTCATGCGGGGAATAATCCTTGTACTCTTCCTCGCCCTCAGGGGTGGCGATCTTAAAACAGGCTACATCAACCCGGTTATCTTCCATAAAGGCTTCCCGGATTACTCCTATATTTGCCGGCGTAAAGCGTACATCATCATCTGCCAGCAGGGCTACATCCCCCTCTGCCAGATCCAGGGCATTGTTGCGGTTGCGGGAAATGCCCCGCCCCGATAGCTGGGACACGATCACATCACTTCGCTGCAGTTCCGGCGGGACCGCCCGAAACTTTTCGTTTGTCACCTGGTGCGAAACAATGTAGCTGACGTCTTCTCGCTGCTCCAGCAATACATCTGTGATCTTTTCCAGGCCTTGATCGATGGTGGCGATTAGAATGTTGATTTTCATCGGCTTAAATACTCTCTGTACCAGTCTACCGTTCGCTCGAGCGCTTCTTCCAGGCTGAACAGCGGCTGCCAGCCTAAAAGCCGCCGGGCTTTTTCGGCGCTTAAATATTGATGCACTATTTCATGATCCGCTTCACCGCGCACGTCCGGCTCTAAACTGGAGTCCATCACGGCCAGGATCTTTTCCACCAGTTCCAGCACGCTCAGCTTATGTTCGCTGGAAAAATTAAAGGCTTCCCCGCACAGCTCCGGCTGCCCGGCCAGCTTTTCAGCCAGGTGCATGTAGGCCGCCGCCCCGTCCTCGATATAGAAATAGTCGCGGATGAAGCTGCCATCTGAGCGGATCACCGGGGGGCTGCCGCGCAGCACGGAGCGGATCGTGCCCGGGATGATCCGGTTAAAGTTTAAGTCTCCGCCCCCAAAAAAGTTGCCGCACCGGGTTACACTTACCGGCAGGCCGTAGGTCAGGTAATAGCTTCTGGCCAGCAAATCGGCGCAGGATTTGCTCACGTCATAGGGGAACTCGCCTTCCAAGGGCAGCTCTTCATGGTAGGGCAGGGTTTCCTGCTTACCGTAGGCCTTGTCGGAAGAAGCCGCCACCACCTGCTCCACTTCCGGGCTGCGGCGGCAGGCCTCAAGCAAAGACCAGGTGCCCTTGATGTTGCTCTCAAAAGTGGAAACGGGGTTGCGGTTGGCAATTGTTACGATGCTCTGGGCGGCTAAGTGAAACACGGTTTTTACCTCGTACTCACCGAGCAGGCGCTCCATAAAAAGCTGGTCCGTGATGCAGCCGCGGGCAGTATTCACCTGCTCCAGTAGGCCGCCAGAAACAAGCTGCGCCGCCGGCACCCGGTCGCGGAGCGGACAGATCACATCAGCACCGGCCGCAAGCAGCCTTTTGACCAGCCAGCCGCCCAAAAAACCGCCGGCGCCTGTTACCAGGACCGGGCGGTCGAGCCAGAATGAACTTTGTCCGGCCACAACCAGCACCCCCAGTTTAAATCCGTCCTGCAATAACCTTTGAGCGGAAGCTTCCTTATCTTTTTACAAAAAAACTCTTTTAGAGAAGGTTCCTTTAGAGTAAGGAAGCTTCCGTCTCAAAGGGGAGAGACCTTTATAAATTACCATACCTTCCAGGGCGCTTCCCCGCTCTTCCAGTAAGTCTCGAGGATTTTCAGCTCCCGGTAGGTATCCATACACTGCCAGAAGTCATCGTGCCGGTAAGCCACCAGCTGGCCATCTGCGGCGATGTTTCGCAAAGGCTCGCTTTCCCAGGGCACATCGGCCTCGATATATTCTAACGCCTTCTTTTCAACCACAAAAAAGCCGCCGTTGATCCAGCCTTCACCGGTAAGCGGCTTTTCCACAAACTCGGTAATCAAATCGCCGTCGGTAAAGTTGAGGCTGCCGAAGCGGGCCGGCGGTCGCACCGCCGTCACCGTCACCAGCTTGCCGTTACTGCGGTGATAATCAACCAGGTTCCTGATATCAACGTTGCAGACCCCATCACCGTAGGTCAAAAGGAAGGTGTCTTCTTCAATCCAGTCCGAAAGCTTCTTGATCCGGCCGCCGGTATTGGTATATAGCCCGGTCTCGACCAGGTGGACCAGCCAGTCTTCCTTGACCTCATCGTGGACTTTAGTCTCACCACTGGCCAGGGAAATGGAGATACTGCCGTTCATGGAAAAATAGTCCTGGAAGTAACGCTTGATCATCTCGCCCTTGTAACCTAAGGCGACGATGAATTCTTTGAAGCCGTAGTGGGCATAATGCTTCATAATATGCCAGATAATAGGCCGCCCGCCCACTTCTACCAGCGGTTTGGGGCGGGTAATGGTCTCTTCTGCCAAACGGGTTCCCATCCCGCCGGCTAAAATCACCACTTTCATCAGGCTGCCTCCCAAATCTTCGTTTTCTCCCTGTCTTCTTTTCTCTTACTTATTATTCACTGCTTAGAGGGAAATTCCTTTTTTTGTTTATACCAGGCTTTTATAGACAGACAAAGTCTTATCGACCATTTTTTCTAAAGTAAAGTATTTTTCAAAGCGCATCCGCCCTGTCTCGCCCATGCTTTTTCGCATTTTAGGATCATCGATCAAGGCGCTTAAATGCTCTCTTAACACCCCGGCATCACCGGGTTGAAAAAGCAGGCCGCTTTCTTTTTCCTTTACCGCCTCCGCTATACCGCCCACCTGTGCGGCCACAACCGGCAGGCCCGCCCGCATCGCCTCCAGGATGCTTAAGGGAAAGCCTTCTCTTTTGGAGCTGAGGACAAAAACCTGCGCGCCTGCTAAAACCTGGGGCACATCAGCGCGGTCGCCCAAAAAATTAACCCTTTCTGTCAAACCAAGCTTTTCTGCCAGTGCTTCTGCTTTTTTCAAACCCGGCCCGTCCCCGACCAGGTCTAAAGTCCAGTCTTTATTCTGCAAGCCGCACAAAGCCTTCAACAAAGTTTCATGGTCCTTGGGGGGAGCAAAGCGGGCTACCATAACGAGCTTTGGGGGGTGCTTTTCCGGATCACACCTGAAAGCTTTTTCTAAACCGGGCAGGCCGTTATGGACCACGGCCATCTTTTCAACCGGGATCACGCCAAGCGCCCGGGCTGTTTCAAATTCGCTCTCTGAGACGGCTATGACCTTATCTCCCACCCGGGCAGCAAGTTTTTCCATGAATTTGTAAAAGCGCCCGGCCACAGAGCGCTTCTTCTGGTTGAACAAAAAGCCGTGCGAAGTGTGGACCACCGGAAGGTTAAGCGAGCGGGCCGCCAGCCGGCCCAAAAAACCTGCCTTATTGGAATGGGTGGTCACCAAATCGGGCTTTAGCTTCTGCAGCATCCCGCGCAGTTCCTTTAATGCGGCCAGGTCCCGGCCAGGTTTAACCGGGTGGACCATGTTCTTTACTCTATGGCAGGTTATGCCTAACTGTTCCAGGGCTTCAAAAAGGACCCCGCCCCCGCCGGCCGCCACCTGCACCTCAAATTTTCGTTCCTTTAAAGCCTCGGCCAGCTCCAGGACGTGAACCTGGGCCCCGCCCAGGTCATCTGCCCGGGTGATCACAAAACAGATGCGCTGCAGCTCAGGCCGCCCCGGTTCTGTTTCCGGCCGAAAAGTGTTTTCAACCGGGCTGCTCTTTCCCCCGGCCCGGTTTTGTTCATCAATTGTTAAAGGCTGCCTGCCGCCTGCTTCTGCTGCCAGTGCAGTCCTGTTTTTTTCATTCACCCGCATCCAAACCCCTCTTTAACGACCGATGCCGCTGTAGGTAAAGCCGTACCCGGTCAACTCATCAACATTTAGCATATTCCTGCTATCAATCATGATCTTGCTCTTCATGGTTTCACCGAACTCCTCCCAGGGTAGGTGGCGGAATTCATCCCAGTCGGTCAGGATCAACACAGCGTCGCTTTCCCGGGCCGCTTCTTCAGCCGAATCGCAGTAAACCACGTTCTGCTCGGGGTAACTCTCGCGGTATTTATCCTGGGCCACCGGGTCGTAAGCCTTGACCCGGGCCCCCATGTCGAGGAGCTCCCTGATAATATCGATAGAGGGCGACTCCCTGATATCGTCGGTGTTAGGCTTAAAGGCAAGCCCGAACACCCCAACCGTGCTGCCCCGGATTACTTTTAAGTTCTGCTGCAGTTTTTCAATTACCTTGCGGCGCTGCTTCCGGTTAACCTCCAGGGCCGCCCGGACCAGGTCCATGTCGCAGTTGTACTGGCTGCCGGTAAAAAGGATCGAGCGCACATCTTTCGGAAAGCAGCTTCCGCCCCAGCCGGGGCCGGCGTTTAAAAACCACGGCCCGATCCGTTTATCAAGGCCGATCCCCCGGGCCACTTCCACGATATCTGCCCCCACCTTGTCAGAAATGGAAGCAATTTCATTGATAAAAGATATCTTCATGGCCAAAAAGGCATTAGCCGTATACTTGATCAGCTCCGCGCTGGTGGGGCTCGTGGATACGAAGGCGGGCAGCCGGTACCCTTCCGGACGCGGCACCGCCTGGGGCGGGGTGAAGGTCTGTTCTAGAACCGGGGCATACATCTGGCGGAGCAGGTTTAAAGCGTTTACATCTTCAGTGCCGATGACGATCCGGTCCGGGTAGAAGGTGTCGTGCAAAGCCGCCCCTTCCCTTAAGAACTCAGGGTTTGAAGCCACGCTGAAAGAGCAGTGCACACCCCTTTTATCGAGCTCCTCCCGGATGACCGTTTCCACCCGCCGGGCCGTCCCGATAGGCACCGTGGATTTATTAACGATCACAGGCGGGCTTTCCGGGTCAAGCGCCCTGCCGATCTCACCAGCCACCGCCTCCACGTAACTGAGGTCGGTATCGCCGTTACTTTTAGAAGGTGTGCCCACGGCGATGATTACAATATCTGCCCCGGGCAGCTGCTCGAGCATATCCTGGGTAAAGGTAGCTGAACCTGCATTTTCTGAAAGCAGTTCATCTAAACCCGGCTCGTAAATGGTAGAAATACCCCGTTCGAGCTTATCGACAATGGCTGTATCCTTGTCGACGCAAACGACCCGGTGGCCCAGGTAAGCCAGGGCCATACCGGTGGTAAGGCCCACGTAGCCGGTGCCAACTATAATTATGTTTAATTTTTCACCCTTTTTCAATCCTTCAAGCACCCCTCTTTCATAAATTCCTGCGTTTCTAAAAACCCTCATGCCCGGGCCCTTACTTTTTCCCGAGCTTCTTTTTCCACCAGGCTATAGTTTCATTTATCCCCTCATCCATGCTCCACTTTTCCTCCCAGCCGACCACGTCTTTTAAGCGCCTGGTTTCTGCTAGAAGTAAAGGCGGGTCGTCCGCCGCTGCAGACAGGGCGCCCAGGCGCACCAGTTCCGGCCGCCCGGCCAGTTCAGCTGCCTTACCGATCAGGTCTTTTAACACCACCGGCCGCCCGGAGGCGATGTTGACCGGCCCTGTTACTTCGCTGTCCAGTAAACATGAAAAAGCATCTGCCGCATCCTTGACGTAAATATAATCGCGGACCTGCTCACCGTGTGTGCAGGGCACCACTTCACCCATCAAAAGGGAAGTAATCACCGAAGGCATCAAACGGTCGGGGTGCTCGCCGGGGCCGTATAGAAAGAAAAGCCGCCCCCAGGCCGGGCTGATCTGGGCTCCTTTTGATGCAGCCTCCACCATGCTGTGCAAAGCAGTTTTGCACACCCCGTACAGGGTGCCAGGGTTCAAGGGGGTCAAAGTTTCCTTGCAGTAGCCGTAATCCCAGTCGTATTCAGCGCAGCTGCCAGCCATTACCACTCGTCTGCCGCCCGCATCGATAAAGGCCTGCAGCAGGCCCAGGCTGGTCCTGACCCAGCGCAGGTTCTCCAGCGAGCTCCAGTAAAAACCAGGCGTAACGTCCCAGGCCAGGTGCAGCAGGTATTCAGGCTTCACCTCAACCATCAGCCTTAAAACATGCTCGGCGTTGTGCAGGTCGGCGTGGTGCCACTGCACCCGCTCCCTTAAAAAATTGCGCTGCTTCTTCGAGCTGACCGCATGCACTTCAAAGCCTCTTCGCACCAGCGGTTCCAGGCAGTGCCTGCCGATAAAACCGCTGGCCCCCGTTAAAAGCACTTTTTTCATTTTTCATAATCCGGCCACTGCCGATCCTTTTCCGAAATAACCGGATCTGGAAGCGGCCATTTAATGCCGAAGGCCGGATCGTCCCACCTCACTCCCCGGGCATATTCTGGAGCAAAAAACTCAAACATCAGGTAATACAAAACGCACTCGTCCTCTAAAGCCTGGAAGCCGTGCGCAAAACCTTCCGGGATGTATAGCATCTTCTTATCGTCCGCGCTCATCTCCACCGCCAGCCAGTGCCGGTGGGTTTCTGAGTCCGGGCGCAAATCTATAATCACATCATATACAGAGCCCTGCAGGCACTGCACCAACTTGGCCTCACCAAAGGGTGGCACTTGAAAATGCATGCCCCGCAGGGTACCTTTTTTAGCATTAAAAGAAAGGTTAGCCTGGGCTACCTCTGTCTCTAAACCGCGGCTTGCAAATTCCTTTTTACAGAAGGTGCGGGCCAAAAACCCCCGCTCATCACCTTTCGGCTCTACTTCGATGATGTAGGCGCCTGTAAGGGTGGTTTCTTTAAACTGCATGCAAGCTGCCGCCCCCTTCTTGCAAAAACTTTTAGTCTGCCCTGAAAATAACCGAGTGCACCTTTTCGATCTCAGGCTCAATGGCCTCGATGAGTTCTAAAACCCGCTCTGATTGCTCCATATCCAGTTCGCCCTCTTCAGCCTCGATCATCTCGATTACGCTTAAAACTTCATCTACCAGCTCATCAAACCTTTCAAGCGCTTCCAGCCACTCAACACCGTCAAGTTCCCATTCAGAATCGCCGCGGACGATGATCACGTCCCACTGAGCGATCTCTTCTTCATCCGGAAAGTCGGCATCGAGGTGCTCATCTCTGATCGCTTCAACATCTTGCCGGTGTTCTTCAAGCCACTTACGTCTTTCCTCATCGTACTCAAAAGGCATATCGTCTTCTGCGTGCGGGTCCCTTTTCCAGCCCTGCAGGTCAATCTTAATTTCAGGCATCAAAGCGCTCATCTCTTCGACGTAGTTGTTGATGGCCACCAGCGCTTCTTGATCGACTTCCGGCTCTTCTTCCTCCGGTTCGCAGCCGGCGCCGGCAAAACAGGAAAAAACCAGGCCGGCAGCAATTAGTACCGTTAAAAATAGTTTTTGCAAAAGCCAGCACCCCCTCTTTGCTTATGCTCTTTTATCTAAAATATTTCTACTTCCGGGATCAGGGTAACAAACTTTCCGCCCCACTCTCTGATCCCTGCCATCTGCGAGATGATCTCTTCTTTTAAATTCCAGGGCAGGATCACCAGGTAGTCCGGCCGGGCGTTAAAAATTTGCTCCGGGCCATAAACCGGGATCCGGCTGCCCGGCAGGTAACGGCCCTGTTTATGCGGGCTCAAATCGACGGTAAAGTCGATAAATTCAGGGCCAATGCCACAGTAATTGAGCAGGGTGTTGCCCTTGGCCGGGGCCCCGTAACCGCAGATGGTCTTACCTTCTTCTTTGGCCTGGATCATAAATTTCAGGATGTTACGCTTCGTTTCCTGCACCTTCTGCTCAAAGTTCCGGTAGGTAGTTAAATCTTTTAACCCCTTTTTTTCTTCACCGGCAAGCAGCTCCTTGATGCTTTCAGTCTGCTCAAAGCCTTTGTCTTCTTCCCTGCAGGCATAAATGCGCAGCGACCCGCCGTGGGTCTTTAGCAGTTCTGCATCATAAAGCTTAAGGCCGTGGGAAGAAAAAATGCGCAGGGCTGCGGTAAGCGAAAAATAGGAGTAGTGTTCGTGGTAGATGGTGTCGAACTGGTTCTCTTCGATCAGGCTTTTCAGGTGGGGAAACTCCATGCTCACCACCCCGCCCGGCTTTAACAAAAGCTTTAAAGCCTGCATTAGATCATTGATGTCAGGGATGTGCGCAAGCACGTTATTGCCTGCCACCAGGTCTGCCTGCAGGCCTTTTTCAGCCAGTTCCCGGGCCAGTTTCAAGTCAAAAAAACGAGTGATGGTCTCGATGCCCTGCTCCCGGGCCTTCTCGGCCACGTTCGAAGCGGGCTCAACCCCTAAAACGGGGATCTTTTTTTCCATAAAAAAACGCAGCAGGTAGCCGTCGTTACTGCCGATCTCGACCACTCTGCTGCTTTCATCCAGGTTAAAGCGCTTAACTGCCATTTCAGCAAACCCTTTAGCATGCGCAAGCCAGCTTTCTGAAAAGGAAGAGAAATAGGCGTAATCGCTAAATATATTTTGCGGGGTGCTCATTTCCTCGAGCTGGACTAAAAAACACTCCGCGCACACGTAAACATGAAGCGGGTAAAAAGGCTCCATGGCGTTAAGATCTTCCGGCTCCAGGTAGGAGTTTGAAAGCGGCGATACCCCCAGGTCGACAAAGGTATGCTCAAGCGGCGTGCGGCAAAACCGGCAGCGCCGCTTTATTTTATCTCCAACCTGTAGAGGCTCCCCCCTGCTTTCTGCTGGTTTCAATTGCTAAAGCTCCCCCTTACCGGCGATCAGTTCACTTCCGGCATTTCTACCGGTATCTCTGTTACTTCGACCAGCTTGCCCCGGGCCATCAAGCGGTAATCGGGGTTGGAGACGTGCGGCGGCTCGCAGGTCTGCAGGGTGATGGCAGGGTAATCGGTACTCTTGATCGGGCCCCAGTCATACTTGCCGAACACTTCCACCCATTCCACTTCGTAAACAAAGCGGTAGCCGTCTTCCATCACGTCTAAGTAGATTTCATCGCCTTCTTCGAGCTTGTCAATATCTAAGAAAAAGTTCCAGCGCCCGGCCCTGTGGCCGGCAAAGGACACGTTGCCCCCTTCTGTACTCGGCAGATCGCCCTCACTGGGAATTCCCTGGTCGGTTAGATCGTTAAAGTGAGTCGGCCCCTGGTCGAGCAGCTGCTCATCGAACACGTCACCGCCGCCCACGGCGGCGAGCTCCATACCGATGGCCGGGATGATCAGCTTCATCGGCTGCCACTCGGTGATCTCGATCACCTCAGGCGGCTCCTCAAAAACATTCCTGAACCCGGCCGTGCGCTCATATTCTTCTTGCAGCTGATCTTGCCGGTGGCTGACCATGAGCCGTTCAAACCCGGTATAGCCAAGCACCCCTATACCGGCCAGGATCAACACTATTGCCAGGATGCGGTAAACTTTGTTCATCCCGGCGGCCTTTTTCCTTTTCCTGTTTTCACTGCGCGAACCGCTTGAATAAATCCTCCGCGAAGCGCCCATTTTTCTTTCCTCCCTGTGTGGTGAGTTTCTTTTTATTTCTCGCTGTCAGTCTCTTTCTCAGGCCCTGTAACTTTATCCAGGCCCATTTTTCTAAGAGCTTTGTCGTAACCGGCGATCAAAGCCTGTTCATCTCCTTCATCTTCGACCACGCTGATTTTGGCCCGTTCCACAAAACGTGCTTTAATCGTATCGGCAATACCCTGATTCAGGGCAATAATGCGGCCCGCCTTTTCATATATTTTTTGTTCCATGCTGTTTAAAGCTTTGATCAGCAAACCGCCTTTTAAATCTCCCCTTTTGATCAGGGCATCTGGCCAGATTTCCCTGAATTCGGCCACCACCGGCACTCTGTAATGCGCAGCCAGCCTTATAGCCGCTATACCCGCGGTCAGGGGCGGTGATTTAACCACGATCAAATCGGGTTTGGGCAAGTTCTTGCCCTGTTTTTCAGCCATCCGGGCAAACTTTAAGGTAGCATAAACCTTCTGCCGGTTGTTCATCTCGTTTGCGTACGGAACGTTGAATGCAATTACGTTCAGGCCGTTTTTCTGGAAAAAACCGATCCTTTTACGGCCCAGATCCATTTCTACGGCCCCGTTACTGGTCAAGGTTGTTACAGCATGGCCCCGGGAAACCATTTCCCGGCCCAGCTTGAACAGGCGATCTTCTCCCTTCCCGTTTGCTTCAAGGTACTGGGAAATGATAAAAATATTCATTTAGATAGTTAAGCCCTTTCTGTGACATAATCTAGATAACCTGCTTCGTTTAATATTATACAATATCTTGGCAAACTTTGCTTTAAAAAGCAAGTAATTTTTGGCCTTGAAAAGAAGCCTTTAAAATTCATTACCGCCGGGTAGGATTTACTCTCCCCGGCCTCGAATATTTAAGGATGAGCATAAAAGGTTAAGTTACTTTTAGCAAAGACGATAACAAGAAAAAAGGACTTACAGCAGGAGGCTAAAAGGATTGCTCCATCCGGGACTGCCCCTTAAACTAACGACGGACAACCCCCTTTACCGCGGGAGTTACGACAGCAAGGTGATCAGTGTTGATGAAGAAGAAAAGCAGTTAATCATATCAGCCCCCCTGCAGGACGGCAGGCTTACCCTGCTGCCGGTAGGAACCATCCTGCAGGTGCGGCCGGCCGGGTCTTCTGAAGATTACGGCTTCCAGGCAGAAATCCTGTCGCGCACCTTCCAGCCCCAGCGCACCGTGACCATCACCCTGCCCCATGCCATCTCGCGCAGCGGCCGCAGCCAAAAGCCGCCAGGCACTGAGCAGGAAGCCAGGACGGCCCGGGTCATCGCCGTTACCAGCGGCAAAGGCGGGGTGGGAAAAACTACCGTCTCCATCAACTTGGGCGTGGCCTTAAGCCGGATGGGCTACCGGGTTTGTTTGATCGATGTCGACCTGGGCACAGCCAATATCGAGTTTTTGCTTAACTTAAATGCCCCCTACAATATCGCCCACCTGCTAAAGGGCGAAAAAGATATCGATGAACTCCTGATCAAAGGCCCGGAAAACATGCTCATCCTGCCCGGCGCCTCGGGCCTTGAGCACCTGGCCAACTTAAACCAGTGGCAGTTCACCCGCCTGGTCAACTCCTTCAACAAGCTTGACCAGATCTGTGACATCGTCATCTTGGACACAGGCGCCGGCATTTCTGCCAACGTGACCAACTTCCTCGTCGCAGCAGACGATGTTATAATCGTCACCACCCCCGATCCCCACGCCGTCCTTGATGCTTACGCCCTGATCAAGACGGCCGGCCAGAAAAGAGAGGGCCTTAAAATTAATTTGATCATCAACATGGTCGAAAAAGCAAGCGATGAGGCCCGGGTGAAGATGAACCTGCTAAATGCCTGCCAGACCCACCTCAGCCAGCCCCTGACCTACTTAGGCGCGATACCTGAAAGTAAAACTGTGATCCGCTCCATCAGGGAAATGGAGCCTTTCATCAGCCGCTACCCGCAGTGCTCGGCCGCAGCCGGGTTTAATGCTATCACCTCCCGCCTGGCCGGCTCAAAGCTAAAACAGGAGCCCGCAGGCGATCAAAAAGGCCTGCGCCGCTTCATCGGCGAACTGCAAAAACTGTTCAACGCCAGCGGGGAATAAAAAGAACAGTAAAATATTTTCTTCTTGGCAGGATATTTATTGCCCGTGGTTGAAATAGAAAGAGCAGTAACAGGGAGTTATGTAAATGGGTGGTGGGTTTGATGGAAGAAGAAATTAGCCTGGTGGAAATAGGGCAAATCCTCTTAAAACGCTGGAAGCTTTTAGTATTTCTCCCCCTGCTTGCAGCTGTACTGGCCTACGGGGTGAGCCTTTATACCTATACACCCGAATATGTGTCTTCTTCCACCCTGATCGTAATGCCCTTTACCGAAGAAGTAGAAGGCAGCGGGGTAATCCGCCACGACGTGCAGTCCACCCGCCAGGTAGTGGAAAGCTGCCGGGAGTTGACCATGAGCCACGACAGCATGCAGAGGGTGATCGCGGAACTGAACCTGCCCTATGACTCCGGCAGCCTGCAAGACAGGGTAGAAATCGAGGTGACAAGCGATACCACCACGGTCAGCGCCAGCGATTCTAACCCTGAGCGTGCTTACGAGATCACCACCCACGTCACCGGCATACTGATGGAATACATTAGCGATACCGCCCGCCTGGAAAACGTGCAGCTTTTAAACCCGGCCCAGGTGCCCGAAGCGCCAGTCAACCACAGCTTTCAACTTAACATAGCCGTAGCCTCAGTTCTGGCTTTGATGATCGGCGTGGCCTTGGCGTTTCTGTTCGAGCATCTGGATAATACCATCAAAACGGCTGAAGACGTGCAAAAATATTTAGGTGTGCAGGTTTTAGGAGTAATCCCCGATTTCGAAGATGAAGGCAGGCGAAAACAATAATGTTTAACAGGCGTAAAGAAAAAGAAGAAGAAATTTCTGGTGTGGCCATCACCAGCGGGCGCTCTGCGGCCTCGGAAGCCTACCGGACGCTCAGGACCAACATCCAGTTCATGACTTTAGACAACCTGACCAAATCGCTCCTGGTGGTCGGGGCTCACCCCGAGTGCGGCAAGACCACCACCGTGACCAACTTGGCATTAGCCCTGGCCCAGGCCGGCAGCTCAGTTTTGATCGTCGACACCGATTTAAGGCGTCCCAAGATGCACAACATTTTCGGCTGTAAAAACTTCTTCGGCCTGACCTCAATGCTGATCGAAAGCAACCTGAACATGAGCGCCGCCCGCCACAAAACAGGGAACCCCAACTTAGACATCCTGCCCAGCGGGCCTGTTCCACCCAACCCGGCCGAACTATTAGCCAGCCGTAAAATGCAAAAAGCGCTCAAAGAATTTCAAAGCCGTTACGATTACGTGGTCCTCGACTCCCCGCCGCTGTTGAACATGGCCGATGCCTCTATTCTAGCCCGTCTGGCCGATGCCACAGTCCTGGTGGTCGCCTACGGCGAAACCACCAAGGAAGAAGCCCAGAAGGTGCACCAGCAGCTGCAGCTGGCCAAAGCCAATATGATCGGTGTGATTATAAACGGTATCCCGCCCCACCAGGATCCCTACAGCTACTACGGCTACTACCAGGAAGAGCAGGCGGAAAGAAAAAGCAGGGGCAAAAAGAAGAAAAAGAAGCAGTACGAAAGAGAAGAAGATAAAGACTTCGACATCGTCTTCGACCCGGACGAAGCCTACAAGGATTTATAGCATTTTTTTACATCTTCAGCTTTTAAGCGTTCTTCAGTTTTTATCAGGTCCCATATTTGTTCTTCTTCCTTTTCACTCAAGTACAAATCTTGTTCCGCTCTTTCTTTTAAGAAAAGCAAATAATCTATTGCTTCTCCAGTTTTGGTTTCTGGTAACTCCTCCACCAGCTTTTTTAGCATTTCTTTTGAAGAATTCATATTCATCACCACCTGACAGTGTATTTCATGGACCTTTACCCTATTCGTACTGATCCAGGGTTATAAACCGGCCGGATTTAATATCTTCAATACCCCGTTGAACTGCTTTTAAGTCTTCCGGTGAGAACTCACCTTCATGATCATCATCATTATAGTCAGCGCATTGTTCCCGGTAGATATGGGCTTGCAGTTCCTCTTCACTTATCCTCCAGATCTTGTTGCCAAGCTTGACTCCTTTGAGCGTCCCCTCTCTCAGCCATCCTCTAATAGTGTTCGGGGTCACAGATAGGCGCTCAGCAACCTCTTCCGGGCTTAGCATTTTACTGTCCATGGACCGTCACCTCACTGTTTTTCAAACATAAGATATTCATCGCTTTTCTCCGAGGGGTTGTTTCTGTATAAGTGGATAAATACATCGAGGGGAGTATCACCGCCCCCAACACAACCAGGCAATTCCGGAATTTCCGCTGCCCATTCTATTTTATCATCCTCGCTCTTTAATGGATACAATTCTATCCTGTAACAGTACTTACTCCTATGGCTACAATCATTTTTGGTTTTATTCTCTTTCATAACTACCATCCTAATATCAATATTTTTAAAAACTCCGGTAACTATTTATATTATACACCATATACACTAACAGGTAAACAAGTGTTCGCCTGTAGGGAAAAATTTTTTGTCCCAAAGTTTATATTATAATTAAAACAACTCTTCATTTAACCCTTATGCTCACGAAACCACTTTACAGTATGCTTGAGCCCCTCTTTGAAGCCGCTCTTAACTTCATAACCCAAAAGCTCCCTCGCTCTCGCAATATCAGCCAGAGAATGCTTAACATCACCGGGCCGGGGGTCTGTATAAACCGGGTTGATATCAGTGCCCATAATCTCGTTTAATGCCGTAACCAGCTCATTTAAACTGTAGCGTTCCCCGCAGGCTACGTTTATTACCTCACCTTTACCCACCTGATCCGATGTGCAGGCCAGCAAATTTGCCTCTACTGCATTGTCAATATAGGTGAAATCGCGGGACTGCTCCCCGTCTCCATAAATTACAGGCGCTTTTCTTTCCAGCAACATCAAGATAAATTTCGGGATCACCGCAGCGTATTCCGAAGCCGGGTCCTGTCTGGGGCCGAAGATATTAAAATAACGCAATGAAACAGTAGGCAGGCAGTATATATGAGCATACACTTTTGCATAAAGCTCCCCGGTATACTTGGCCACCGCATAAGGCGAAAGCGGGTCTGCAGGCATGCTTTCTTTTTTTGGCAGCACTTGCGTATCACCATAAGCAGAAGAAGAAGCGGCATAGACAAAACGCTCTATCTGCGCTTTTCGTGCCGCCTCCAGCAGGTTCAGGGTACCTGTAACATTGGCTTCGTTGCTTGAAAGCGGATCTTCCACCGAACGGGGCACAGAAGGTATCGCCGCCTGGTGCAGAACGTACCTGACACCACTCAGCACCTTTTCCAGCCCCTTCTGGTCAAGCAGGCTGCCCTCGACTACTTCTGCCTCTTCCAGCCCGCTCAGGTTATCTCGCCTGCCGGTTGAAAAATCATCGAGCAAGCGGACCTTCTTCCCCTGCTCTAAAAGTTTCCTCACAATATTGCTGCCAATAAAGCCCGCCCCGCCGGTTACTAAGTACATTTTTTCCTCCCTGCTCATTTCCAAATAGCCTCGTCATGGTTTTTTGCCTGCCCGGGGCCAACTTCAACTGAGCCAATTAACTTCCAGAAAGGATCTTCTTCCACCCTGCCCTGCAAGCTCCGGACAGCTAGCCTGATTACTTCAGATTCAGACATGCCTTTCTTTTGGGCATATTCGCGAACAAAAACTGTATCTTCCCGGTCCAGGTGATAAATTTTCCTGACCTTTCTATCTTTCTTTTTATTATGCGCTATCGCTTTGCTCATTTTAAGCCCTCCAGGGTTTATTGTGGACCTAGCGTTGCAGGTACCGAATAATAGCGCTACTACTCTTTTTCTTTTACTGCCACTGCTCCCAGGCTATAAAGTAAGCCAGCTTCAGGTACTCTAAAACCACCATCTTTGCGCTTTCCCGGCACTGCCACCACTGTTCAGCCTGAAAATCATCATAGCTGCTGGCCCTGCTGTAAAGCGTTATATCCCGGTCCAGACCCGGTAAAACCCGGTTAAAAATGATGTAAGTGCGCCTGGTATGAAAGCTTGAAGTAACCAGGATCAGTGATTCCAGATCAGTTCTTTCTTCCAAGTATGCAGCTAAAATTTGTGCTTCATCAAAGGTGCTCCTGGCCTCACCCTCTATAATTTTTAAATCCTCTTTTGCTACCTCTAGCTCCAGGGCAACTCTCCTTGACTGCTCGGCCTGGCCGGGTAAAACAATCCCTTCATCAGCCAGTATCTCTTCCCCGGCCTGGTAACTCTGCACCATCAGTATTTTCTCGCTATAACCTTCGTGGTATAAATCAGCCGCCTCCAGGGTCCTAAAGGCAACTCCCCCCATCAAAACAACAATGGCATCGGCCTCTTCGAGCTCGTGATTTAGTACCAAAAATGTCCCCATATGCGGTATGATTATAACCAGCACAATAATGACTGCTGCGAAAAAAAGCACTACTTTAGCCCTGGTTGACATTACAAAACTCCATGTTGATGTAAACTC
>Ga0207421_10003320_pt1 | contig 19225 bp, 16 predicted proteins | sample SodLakKL_010_SED_4_FD_187542 | JGI IMG/M metagenome (GOLD analysis project Ga0207421, IMG submission 187542) | Alkaline sediment microbial communities from Lake Tanatar, Kulunda Steppe, Russia - 8KL_010_SED (SPAdes) (version 2) | ecosystem: Environmental > Aquatic > Non-marine Saline and... | reverse complement strand
AAGAATCGTCACTTGAGGAATCGTCGTCAGAATCATCCTGCGAAGTCTCTGCATCATTGTCGTTACCAGAAGAGGTGTCTGATGAACCGGAGCTATCTGAGTCATCGCTGTCCGACTCACTGGAGCTGCTTTCAGAGCTTGTCTCCGCTGAATCTCCTGAATCTGCATCACTGTCGGCAAAGGCAACAGCCGGGATGAGCATGATCACCAGGGTAATAAGAACGACAAAAAGGATTCTTGTTTTGCCCTGTTTTAATGTGTTAGTTTTCAATTTTCATTTCCCTCCCTTCATTATTTGATGTGTACATAGAAAAAGGTGAGGTCGATTTCACTATTTGCTCCACCTGGTTCAAGTGATCAGGTAAAAACCAGGTTTCGTCGCACCCTCACCCTCATATTAAATAATAGACCACAGGCATGCCCCCTTTTACCGCTAAGTCCATCGGACCGTAAACTGCCAAACAGTGTGATGGCAGGTAATATCTCAATTACTTGACCCGCGAAAACAAAAGAATCCCTTGGCAGATCTTTCAACAGAAACATTCATTTTTAAGAAAAATTATAAAGTGTGCTCTTCTCAAGAAGGTAAGAGAACATTCTCATGGTGTATTGTTTACAAGTTTAACATAAAAATATAGTTTGTCAATATAAAATTAAAAGTTTCTTAACATTATATAATATCAAATAAATCTATTATTATATTGGGTCTTATTTAATTATTATTTTTTCTTCTTCCACCTGCCGGCCGGCAACCTTGAAAGCCCGTAAGAACGGGTTTTTGGCATCGGCGAAAGAGGCGATCAGGAAATAAGCATCCGGGTAATAGTTAAGTTTCAAGTCCGTTTCCGATGGGTAAGCTGGCGAAGCGGGATGGGAATGGAAGATGCCCCATATTTCATGCCCCTTTTCCTCGATATCCATGATAATGCGGTAAAGATCGTGAGGGTCGATATGATAGCGGGTGGAGCTTTGGAGCTCGTTGCGGGCCGGATAAAAGTAAAGGGGACCGTTTTCAGAAGTTCCAGAAATGACCCCACAGGCTTCATAGGGTAGTGCTTCCCGGGCATGCTGCAGCAGCTGCTCCTTTAGACCTTTGGTAATATTAATTTTCTTGTTTTCCATTTCCGTCACTCCCGAAGGAACTATTTTTGTGATCTTCTTCAGATAATGCTCTCCCCATTACTTTTAACAGGTCTTATCCTGTCCCTGCTTGCAGCTTTCAACCTCCTTTTTATCCCGACTCCGGCGGAACAGTGCGGTGTCCGCCGCCCCTTAAAACACAAAAATTATAAGAATAGCTAAAGGCTCCGGTCCATAGTTATTCCACCAGGCTCAGGTAACGATCCATGCCGTCCGGCAAAACTGTCACCATCACCCCACGGTAACGATCCATGCATTGCAGGGTGGCCGCTGCCGCCGTCTTTCATCAGCCGGCCTCCCTGCTTGCATTCTTGACCGGCAGGCGATGATTGACACAGGCGATCATGCCGCCGTCCAGGTTGTAGGTTTCACTAAACCCGGCTTCCCGCAGGGCTTTTACCGCCCGTCGGCTTCTTTCACCAATCTGGCAGACAAAAACTGCCGGCTGAGTGTAATCGATCTCCTCCAGCCGCCCGGGAAGTTCTCCCAGAGGGATCAGGTCCGATCCGTTTATATGCTGTCTTTCAAACTCCCGGGGCTCTCTGACATCTATGATCCGGGCTCCTTCTTCGATCATCTGCATTGCCTCCTGCGGTCTTATGTCGTAAGCATACCTGTCTTCATCTTTTTCCTGTTCGTCTCCTGGAGCCGGGACACCGCAGAATTCTTCGTAGTCGATCAGCTCCGTTATGGCCGGGTTTTCCCCGCACACCGGGCAGTCTTCTCTTGGCTGCCACTCGAAGGTGTGGTGATCATCTGCAAGGGAATCGTAGATATAAAGTTTATTGATCAAGTTTTCTCCGATGCAAAGGATTATTTTTATGGTCTGCATGGCCTGCAGGGTGCCCATCTGACCGGCCAGTGCTCCGATAACCCCGGCTTCGGCGCAGCTGGGCACGCTGCCCGGGGGCGGCGGCGAGGGAAAAAGGCAGCGGTAACAGCCTTTCCCGGGGTAAAAAACGGTAGCCTGACCTTCAAATTGCAGTATGGCGGCATCGACCAGGGGTTTTCCCAAAATAACACAGGCATCGTTCAAAAGATAGCGGGTAGGAAAATTGTCACACCCATTTACTACCACGTCGTACCCCTCAATGATGGAGAAGGCATTTTCTGAACTTAGGATCACCGGGTGGGTCTCGACCCGTACATCCGGGTTAAGCTTCTCGATCCTTTCCTTGGCCGTGTCAACTTTCAGTTTGCCCAGCCCCTCTTCATCGTGCAGGATCTGCCTGTGTAGATTGGATCGTTCCACCCGGTCCCCGTCGACAAAACTGATAGTGCCGACACCGGCAGCGGCCAAATACAAGCCCGCCGGGGAGCCAAGGCCGCCTGCGCCGACGACAAGAATTTTGGAATCGAGCAGCTTTCTCTGCCCTTCCACTCCTACTTCCGAAAGCAGGGTGTGACGTGAATACCGCTCCATCTGCTTCCGGTTCAAAAGGGGAGTTTCATTGTTGTCATCACCGCCGGCCATGGCCGGAACCAGGGCCACCTCATCGCCCTCCTTAAGCACGGTTTCAAAACCCTGCAAGGTTTGTATCTCCACTCCGTTAATAAAGACATTGAGGTGGCGGACCGGTTCACCGTTATCATAAACCCTCTCCTTCAGAGCGGGGTACTTTTCTGTAACTGCCGCCAGCACTTGCTCTACGCCGCCGGCTTCAACTAAAAGCCGCGATTTGTTATCCGTGAATTTACGGAATAGCGTCGGTATATATATACCTACTTTTGGCGCCATAAGTAAGCCTCCTTTCTGCCGACGGCTGCCGGCGGGATATAGTTATACAAAGTGACCGGTCCGCTTATGGCCAGCGGTTCAAAATAGTAGGGGACGAAAAATGGCTCATGAAGGACAGCATAGACAAGGTAGCCGACTTTCATGCCCAAAAATACCAGCCAGAAGTAGGCATAACCCATTACGCAGCGGTATAAAGTCCCGCTGGCGCAGGCCCCGGCCACATAAATACCAATCCCGAACACAATTCCACCGATCAGGGCTGAACCTCCCACCGGCGGCAGCCACAACCTTTCCAGGGGTGCCAGGCCCGCCGCCAGAAATACCGACCAGCCCAGTAAAATAACCACAACGGCCAGGATTACTCCCTGCAAGGTCCGGTTATGACGGAACGCAAACCAGTCTCTAAAGGCGGAGACAAAACAAAAATCACCTTTCTGCAGCAGCACACCGTAAACCAGCCCGAAACCAATGCCCATTAACAGCAGAATGTTAATTTCCCCCAATACCGCCATCTCCATATATTTATATTATTATAAACCCTATAGAGTTACTATTTTATAAGGGCAAAAAAATAACCAGTCAACCCATCGGCCGGGAAAAAGGAAACTGCCATTTTTGCTCGCCCGGATCATCCGGCCGGCCGGCATTTTGCCTGATATCATCCGGGTATTAGGCAGTGTGGACAATTTGATCGAGCACAATATTTGCAATATAATAAAGATAAATCTACCAAAAGGAGGATTAAGTTTATGCATGCCAGAGTTATTACGTTCCCCGGTAACCACGTGAAAGAAGTTGTTAAGTTTCTCAACAATCTTGATAAAAAAGGTTTTAAAGAGGCAAAGGGTTCTTATGTGCTGGCCGATCCCAATAATGAGAAGACCATGACTGTTACCCTGTGGGATACCAAGGATGCCCTGGATGCCAGTATGCCTGCTGCAGAGGAAGTAGCAAATCAAATTGCAAAAGATATTACAGGAATGCCTCCTAAAATCGAAGTATATGAAGTGGCCCACCAATCTTGATTATCTCTGAACTTTATAATTCCCACAGTTAGTAAAAAAGCTGTTGTAACACGTAAAAGATAATGACGCTTATGCTCTCTAGAATCTTTAAAGAGGCCATACTGCTTATTCATGGTGATCATATCGGATCGGCATAACAGGCAGGCTCGTGTAAATCAGCTTAAACTAAACTGCTCTATAAAAAACGTTTTGCTTTAAAAAGTATAAAAACCATTTTACAAATGAGCAAACAGCAATGAGTAATAGGTCGGAGTAATATCACCCGCCTGGACCTGTTATAAAGCAGCGGCCAGGAAGAAGATTATATGCCCGGGCCGTCTTAAAGCCTATGGTTGTAACTTTTGTGTTTTTTTCTATAGACCATTACAACCAGGGCCAGGAATACGGCTACCGGCAGCAAAGCAGCCACTGGGAACAGGTCAGAAGAAACCAGGTTGAGTGTTCCCAGGATGAAAAATACAAGGCTGGAACCGATTTTTAACTTGTCCATGGGTATGATGTTCCGCAGGCGCACTCCCAGGTAAATCCCAAGGGCATCGGCCAAAAGCATACCGGCCATAACTCCGGCCAGGGTCAACAGGGGCTCCTTGTAGGTAGCCGCATAAACCGCTGAAGCAATCTGGGTTTTATCACCCATTTCAGCCAGCATGAACAAAAAAACCAAGGTTAAAAAAGAACCCAGGTTTTCCCGGGCCGCAACCGGCTCCGACCAGTTCCTTTTTTCCAGGAGGGTCCAGGCCCCAAAACCGAGAAAAACCAGGCCGGAGATGATCCTGACAACATCGATGTTCAGCAGTTCGCCAAAGATCGTCCCGATATAAATGGCCGCACCGTTGTTGACCAGGGTGGCGACGAATACAGCCCCCAGGATGGCCCGGGCCCGGTAACAACTGGTCAGGCCAAAAGCCATCAACTGGGATTTGTCGCCCATTTCGGCTAAAAAAATCATTACAAATGCTCCAAACAAAACGGCCATGGCAATATCCCCATCCTTGTGTTTTTAAGCTTTCCATTATTACAGGCCGCAGTTACGAAAAAACGAGACTTTTAACACGGCCTTAACCCGCGTTAAAAGTCTCGCCAGTTGACTGTCCTCAGCTCAATCAACGGTGGAACCAGGCTTGCCGTGAAGCCAGGATGTTGATTCCACCTGCACCCGGGGGCGATGGCTACTCCCCTTTAACCTGTATTACTATTCGTAGTGATTACAACCATAACTTGCAACCTTGCTAACAGTAAATATATAGCAAAGTAAAGCGATTTGTCAAATAAAGGTCTGCCCGCTTATCTTTTATCTCACGGGCAGGGCTATTCGCTTCCTTACGGTAGTACCAGGCCATAAGCCTCGTAAACAGGGGCACCACTTCGGGTTCAGCTGCTTTTCTGAAATCTACCTCAGCCTTCCAGGGCGTACACCAGGTCGGCCGGCGTTCGCCTTAACCCTAGTTTCTCCACCAAAACTTTATTTCCTTTTACTTTTAATACCGGGGATTTGCAGCAAGCAGTGATCATATAAAGCTGATCGCCGGTTATGATGGGCAGGAAATCTCTTTGCCGGGCAGAACTATAAATCTATATAAAAAATTAAACTTAAATATTTTAGAGGGGAGCTTAGTTTAATGGAACTGGTCTACAGGGGAAAAACCAAGGATGTATACGCCCTGGCTGACGGCAGCTACTTGTTAAAATTTAAAGACGAAGTCACCGGAGAAAACGGTGTATTTGACCCCGGCGCCAACCAGGTTGGGTTGGAAATCGAGGGGGCCGGCAGGGCTGGCTTGCGCTTATCAAAGATGTTTTTTGAGCTCTTGGAAGAAAAGGGGATACCGACGCACTATCTTGAGGCCGATATTGAAGGTCAGACCATGACGGTTAAACCGGCCAGGGCCTTTGGAAAGGGTGTCGAAGTTATCTGCCGCTACCGGGCTGTGGGCAGTTTTCTGCGCCGTTACGGCCTGTATATCGAAGAGGAACAGCTGCTGGATGCCCTCGTGGAATTTACCCTCAAGGACGATGAACGCGGTGATCCGCCCATTACCGAAGATGCCCTGGCCTTGCTCGGCCTGCTTTCTGCAGAAGAGTGCCGGATGATCAAGGATCTGACCCAAAAAATCTGCGGCATCATCAAGGATGAGCTGGCCAAAAAGGGTATTGAACTCTACGATATCAAGCTTGAATTCGGCCGAATGGACAGCAGCGGGCAGATCGTATTAATCGATGAAATATCAGGCGGCAATATGCGGGCCTACAAGAACGGCCGGCGCCTGGAGCCGCTGGAATTGGAGAAAACTGTCCTCGAGGATTAAAACGGCTGCTTTTAGAACAGTTCATGCCAGTTATATATAAACGGTCATCAGCAGTAATGTGGAAAAGATAACAACATCCTGTAAGAAATGAATGATCCAGGAAGCGGCCAGCCCCCCGGTTTCATACATGCTCCGGCACATGAACCAACCGAGAACTCCACTCATAACCACCCCGACCACCCCACTGGGAGCGCCGTAATAGTGGGCTATTCCGAAAAAAACAGCAGCAACCAGGACGATCTGATTTTTCGGCAGCACTGCCTTCAGCGGGCCGAGCACTGCATTTCTGTATACAATACCTTCGCTAAGCGAATTAACCAAAGCGAACAAAACAATTACTGGCAGGTAGCTGATTAGCTGACCCAGTGCATCAGGTCCTGTAAAACCGGTTACTGTGAATATTGTCAGCAGGAAGGTGCCGAGAGCAATCAGTACAGCTGAGATAACCGATAGCTTTCCCCAGCTGATCTTATCTTTTTCGATACCCAGCCATTTTATTTGGTCTGCTTTTACCGACAGGTCACCTGCTGCCAGGTAGACTTCCCGGGGTGACTTAAACAACAGAATTAATACGCCAATTAACGGTATAATTCCAATGAATTTTAGCAGTATAGCTCCGCCAAAATTTCCGGTGAACGTACCTGGATCAAAAGTCGACTGCCACCAGGCCAGCCCGCCGAGATAACCGGTAAAAAGCGATGCAGCGATAATGGTTGCCAGCACAACAGGATATCGGGCAAGCTGTTTCAGTTCCGGTGCTAATCTGCAGGCTATACCGGCAGCCGCCAAAACTGCCAGTTTAACATAAGGCAGCCATGCCGGTATGGTTCCGGTCCATTCCCGAAATATAATATCCGGTAAAATAGAGGCAATCAGGGTTAAGACAATCGTTAAAAGTAACTGTTTATTTACGGTAATCTCTCCTGAAAAATTAAATTATGATGACTGGCGATTTCAGTTATTCCGAGAAAGTATATCAATATTCACTAACAGCCGTCAATTAAATGTTGGAAGTAGAAAACCCATTAAATATAACAATCACTAACAGCCCTCTTAAAACCTGAGCATTGCTCTTACCGATTATAGCAGATAAATTCAATATCCGACCGTATCCATGATTAATTACTTATAGAGCTACTGCTTCTTGCTCCAGACGCATTTTGTGCTCCAGCATTTTTTGAATAAGGGGATGAAATATTTCCAGGGCCGGGTTAGTCAATAGTTGTTCCAGCTTGTAACTATAATTTTCATCAAACGGCTGACCCTGATCCAGGTGTTTGAGGTAAGTTTCCACATCCATATATATTGGTTGAAAGAAAATGCCCGTTTTTTTGACCAGGTTATACCAGATGGTTATACCGCCGAAATCCAGGTCTCCCCAGTGATAAAAACCGGCCCAGGGATTGTTATCTTGCAGATAATGATAGAGCTTTTGAAGCAGTTCACGGCGGGGTGGATTATGGTACCCACCGAGGTAGAGAACTAAATGGCCTGCAGGAGCATTGTAGAGATAGTGATAAAAAGAAGTCTTATTCTCCACGGTGATCACGGCCTCGGCCTCACATGCCTCAACTTGCATTTCTTTGGCCATTTCTGATGAGAGACCGAGATCAGGATAAAAGGCAGAAAGATCTACTCGTCCTCTTTTTGTAGTAATAATTAATGGCCCGGAAAGATTAATATGGGTCGGATTATCAACGATCCCTTTTTCGGCAAGTATCTCGGTTTGATCTCCGTCTGTTTCATTTTCGCTCAAGCAGTAGGTTTTCAGGATTTCTACCAAAGATCTTTCCAGCTCCTGCCAGCGCTTGGAATTGCCGTATAAGCGAACACTGAGTAAGCGTTTGGGAATCTCGCTTTTCCTCGGTTCAAAAAAGGCATGGAGCCCTTGCAAAACCTGGATTAACTCCTCTTCGCGCCCGGGTTTAATCGGAGCAGGCAGTGCTTTTAGCTGATCCAGATCGGCAAGGACGCTACTGTAAAAGTGCTCCAGTTCGGGAGGTGCGCTTTCACTCCATTTTTCCATGATTTGAGCGGCGGATCGATACAACTCTTTTTTCGATCTGCGTTCAAGGAGGCCATAAATAACTTCAAGGTTATTTTCATTTAGAGCTATGCGCTCCAAGTACTCACCCTCGTTAAACCTTTCCCAATCCAGGGTAATCAAGTTTTCTTGCTCCAGTTGCTGCGCTTCCGAGTTGAACAGGAGGCGATAACTGCTGTCACTGACGTGGTAATAATCAGGAAAACTGTGGGTATCAATTTTTAACATAGTTCTACGGGAACTTTTTTGCCTGGCTCCATAATCCCGGCGTTTTTCGTAACGATCGAGAAGATTATTCAAAATTTCCTTTTGGAGGTTACTGAGTTTTAATTTGTGCATTTTTCAACCCCCGATCTTTATAAACGGTATAACAAAAGTGGATTTTAAATTCCTGTTGAAATAATAGCCAGGGACACTTGCAAAAAAATCGAAATAAAATCAAACAAGGTTTACAGGTAAGATTAGAAATAATCCACCTGTACAGTTAGAAGAGTTGCCTGCAACTATTGAGTTATCACTCTTTAGCCTGCTGCACCTCTGCTTTTTGCTCCGCCTCAATCAATTCCCGGCGTGTTACTTTTTCGATAAAACTGGAGAAGTTTTCTTTCATCACTACCAGGTTGGTATTCATATAGGGAACTATTAATTGAATCCGCCCGGTTGGGGCCACTATCATCGCCTGAAAACCCAGCTTTTGCATAAAGCGAATCGCTTCTTCAATCCGGTCGGCATCCATCCGGTTAAAGGCTTCGTCAAAAACCACCAGGCGTAGTTTATCACCTTGCCGATAAAGCTGGTAAACCTGGTAAAAAGAGGCCAGAATCGCTACATAGAAGGGAACCTGGGTTTCTCCCCCGGACTTGTCCCGGGCCACTTTGGAAAAACTGCTCTTATTACCCATCTGATCGGTGATTATAATATCAAAATCCAGGTAGGTACGGTAATCGGTAAGCGCATGCATGGTTTCTTGGAGCTCGCTGTCCCGGTTTGCGATTTCATTAAACAGATCATTGATGGCGTGGCCATATTTTTCATAAAATGCGGGCCTGAAAATTGATCCTTCGTATACCCCGGAGTCCATAATCATATCATAGAAGTGCTTGGTTTCCGCTTTGGCCATAAGGCTGAAACGGTATTCCTCGGTGCCAAACCGCATCCCCTGCAAAGCCCGGTTCAATTCCTTTATTTCCTCCCGGGCCAACTTGATATATTCACCCAGGCGGGCAATAAAGTGTTCCTGGAAGCTGTGCTCTGCTTTTTCCCGTGCCTCCCGGGCCTGCTTTTCATAATCCTGCAGGTGGCTGTCGATTAAAGTCCGGTAGCGCTGGTTGAAAGCGCGGTTGTCCTGACTCTCGGGATCGCCCGGGAAATTATAACTGTACACATATTCGGTGCGCATTTTAATTAGTTTATTTCTCTGGTTGTTGATTTTGGTATTGATCCCTTCCCGGTTTTTGCTGTAGTTTTGATAGAGCACCTCCGGTTTCCGCTCCTGCGCTTCGTTTTTCCACTTGTGCCGGCACTGCTCTAAGATGTCCTCATTCAACTGCTCTTCAAACCGGGTTAATAACTGCTGCGCTTCTTTTTCTTGCCTGGCCAAATTTTCAAGCTGCTGGTTGATATACTGAATTTTGTATTCTACACCACCCAGGTCTTTGTTCAGATCCTGCAGCTGTTCATCCAGTCGGTCTCTTTCCTGCAATTTTTGAGCATATTCTCCCTCAAGGCGTTCATATTCGCTGAAATCAAGAGAAAGAAGTTCCTTTTGTGCCTTTTCAAGCGCAGCAGACAGTTCTTCTTTTTCCTGCAGCTTGCCTATTTCTTCACTCCAGTATTTGTAGCGATCGCTCTTGTCGGTGGAGAAAGAATCAGCCGGAGCGGCAGCTTGCAGGTTTCCTTCAATTTTTACCCGCTGCCTGCCTGCTTCTTCCAGAAGACGCCTGGTTGTTAACAACTGGGTCCGGATCGCTTCTTTACCGATGTAGGGGGTTTCGTAGCGGCTGCGGGGAATCTGCCGGGCGGTATGGTTTTGATAAAGCATGCAGCTGTCTGTGATCGAGCGCCGGAATTTTTTCAGTTCCCGCTCTGAATCGCACTTTATAACCGAGCCAAGGAGGCGGTTTGCATACGCGGACACGTAGTCAATGGAGGCGCTTATCTCTTCGGCCAGGCTGTTTTGGTCGGGTTCACGCTTTTCCTGCAGCAGTTTACCGGTATTTACCAGTCCCACTCGCTCGATGTGAAGAGTGTACTTGTGATTCTCATAAAGGGACAGTGCTTCGTCAAAAAAGGCCGGCGGAACCAGCAGGTCAAATTTTTGGGTGTGCAGGTAACCCTCGATGGCATTACGCCAGCGCTCATTATCAATATCTATAGCTTCGCAGAAAATGTGCACGGGAACCGCCTGGCCCCCTGCCTCGGCAAGGTTTTCTTCAAGAACCCCTTTTAATTTCATGGTAGGCGATTCTTTACCAAGAACCTGGTTGTTTTCTAAATCACCGATCATTTTCTCAAGACGGGCTTCCTCCTGGCGTAAATCCTCTTTTTCTTTCTGCCACTGATATTTTTGCAGTAAGAGCCAGCTTATGGCTTCGGCCCAGGCCTCGGTATAAACGGCAGTTTTTTCCGGAAATATCACTCCACCAGATTCCGCGGCCTGTGACCAGGCCTCCTTTGCTTCTAAAAGAACCCCGGTTATTTCTAGAGGCGCATTCAGGTTGCGGAGAATATCAAGGAGTTGTTCAAATTCTTTTGCCTCGGCTTTAAAGTGGTGAACCAGGTTCTCTTCCAGTATTTCTCGCTCTTCTAACTTTTCGCGGAGCTGTTGCAGGTGGCGATCAAGTTCTTCTTCTTTCCGCTTGGCTTCATTTTCCCCCATCAGGACTTCAAGATTACGTAAAGTTTCTTTTATTTGTTCCTTGTTGACACGGGCCTCGTCAATCTGCTTTTGAAGTTCTTCTTTACGGTCAAGGAATTTATTCTTTTCCTGTGTTTTTTCCCTGCTTTCATTTAACTTGACTTCATAAGCACCCCTTGAGACCATGTAATCGTTGATTTTCAAGGTGTCATGTAATTTTTCGATATCACTGTAGCAGGTTTCAATTTTTTCTAAAGCGGCAATTTCATTTTTTGTATCTTCAATCATCTGCTCCACCTGGCGGAATTTCTCGAAGTATTCCTGCATGTTTTCCACATCCAGGTGATGCTCTTCCAGGATATAGTCGTAGACAAAGCTGCGCAGTTCGGTAATCGGGGAAAAAGAAATTCCCTTGGTAAAAAGGGAGAAAAATGATTCTTTTGCCCCCCCGAATAGCTGCCGCAAATCATAGATATAGCGGTTGAGATCGTTACGATACTGCTGGAATTTAACGTCTCTGGCCTTGAGGTAATCGAAAAATTCTCCCCGGTTGCGCAATTCCTGGGGACTTTTGAAAAAAAGCTCGTCGTGAAGGTGCTCTTCGTCAATGCGGAAAAAAACATGTTCTTCTTCGCCGGTAGTATGGTAATAATCAAAAGCCACCCCGATTAAATAGGGTGTATTGGTGGTGGTCCTGGTAATTTCCAGGACAATATAGCTGGAAAAATCCTCGTTACGCAAATAATTGGTCTTTCCTTCCACACCTGTTTTACCGCGTAAATAAGTGCGTATGTCCCTGGTGGTGCGGTCCTCCATCGCTGAAGAATTGAACCGCACTTTTTTCAAATTGCCGATGATTACTACCTGAATAGCATCTATTAGTGTGGATTTGCCGGCTCCGTTATCGCCGGTAATCAAAGTGTCGCCGTCAACCGGGATAGTTTCATTAGTGAAAAAATGCCAGTTAATCAGCTTGATTTTGGTCAGGTGCCTCATTGTAATCCTCCAATTCCAGGCCCGCTAAAGGATCTGCTTCATCTTCAAATTCACTCTGCTCCCGTAACCAGTCGGCAAGTGTTTCCAGGTCTCCGGGATTTATAACCAGCAGCAGGGAAGGATAAAGAACGTAAACCGCCTCTGGATCCCGCCAATGCCCGCTTTTTAAATCAAGCAGGGAGAACGAACTGAACAGTTTCAAACTGTACTGGGTATCTTCCCGGGAAGGCAAACGCTTCCTGATCTGCAGGGCCATATATTTTTCCTGGATCTCCTGTCCGCTAACCAGCACCTGCTGAGTTAAACGAAGATCACGCCTTTTTTCATCGTAGAGCAAACGCAGAATAATTAAAAATATAGTTTCTTGCAGGTTAAAATTGCGGCGATTGCGTTCATCCATGTTGTACAGCTGGATAACCGCATGTTGTTTTTGTAAATAAAGGGTCCAGCGTGACATCTCCAGGTAGCGGGTAAACAGTTCAAAATGCTTTTCCACAAAGCGGTAGTGCCGGCGATCTTCATCCCGTTCGTAAACCAGGTAGGTTTTGGCCAGCAATAAGTTCAACGTTTCGCCGAACTGCTGTTTTTCATTGTCGGTCAGTTGTTGGTATAACGGATCCAGGTTGCTCATTACCGCTTTCCCTTCTTTACATATCCTTTTTAACAATGGCCAATGCCGGCAGCCCTATTTTGCCCTTATCCAGGTAAACCGTGCTTCCCCTTGGACCGGTAAGCTTGTAGTGGGCCCGGCGGGAACGGCTGTATAGCAGGATATAGATTAGCTTAACCCAGTGTTCCCTGGTTTGGAGGGGGCTTTCGCTTAAAGGCAAGGATTTTTTCCCTTCGAGCAGGGTGTCCACATAGCGGTTGATATCATCAACGGTTACTTCTTCCTGCACCCTTTTTTGGAACCGCCTCAATTTGCCGGCTCTAATGTTTTGATCTATTTCAACAAGCTTCAAGGGTTGGGGGTTATGCGATTTTTTGTTCCTGGCGGGCATTTTTACGCTTAATTCGTCTGCGGTTTGTTGAGGAAAAATATTGATGCTGCGGCTTAATTCTTCCGGGGCTTCCAGTTTTTCACCTTTTTGCCCGGCTTCACGGGCTAAGTGGCGCAGCAAAGCTACCAGATGCTTTTCCACGCCCCGGCCCTGCTGGAGCTGAAACCGAAGTTTTTCAACTGCCGAGCGGGCGTACTGCTTGTTACGGCGATCGATTTCCGACAGGATCTCGTCCATACCGGTAAAAGATTCTTCGATATAATCAAGCCAGCCGTAGATCCTGTTCTCTCCTTCAATACGGGAATAGACCTGCTTTTCTTCAACCATTTGCTTGGCCTGGTTCATAATCTCTACCCGGTTAACCTGCCATTCTTTGACCCGGCTTAGAATCCCGGTTCGGTATTTTGAAATGTTTTCAGACGTTTTAAGCCGGTAGTATTGTTCGCCCAAAATCTGGGTTTGGTACTCATCAAAAATCTGGCTGATAATTTTGTGCGGATCATTATATTGCAGCATTTTTTCAGTATATTTTTTGATACTATGGTTGAGGCTGGTCAGCCCTTTAATCAGCTCGGCGGTTGATTCCTGGGCCTGCTGCAGGGCCACGTAGCTGAGGCTGTCTTCCCCGGTCAGGTTCTGGTAAACGCTGAGAACCCGCCCCCGAAATTCCATCCGGTATCCGGTTCGGATTTTATCCAGGGTTTCCAGTAACAGCAAGGAATAATCAGGTAAAGATATCTTGAAAGTATAATCGGGGTTTTGTTCCTGGATCACCCACTGGGTATCGATAAATTTACGCAGCATCTGAGCTGATCGGTCCCGCATACTGTAGCCGGCTGGTTCTATTTCTTCATTTTCTTCAAACCACTGAGTGGAAAGTAATTCTGCACTACCGGCCGAGTCAAGATATTCACAAAAAAGATCAATGACGGTTTCACGGGGAATAGTATAAATGGTTCGGCGGTATTGATCATATATTAACAGCAATAAGCAAGCGTGCAAATCTTTGAGCGGGCCGGCTAAAATCGAAAACAGGTTTTCAGGTATATGAGCAAACAGACTGCTCTCTGACCAGTTATTAGATGTTCTAAAGTTTGGATCATTCGTCATTTGAGTCATTTGGACCACCTGGATAAACTAAGTGAACATAGCTGCGCAGCAATAAAACTCCGTGCCACATTCATAATCCGATTATAACACGGTTCTATAATAGAAATTAGCCCTTAATTGCTTTATCGGCCTCCCAAACCCGCTTTCTTGCCTGCAGGCTTCAATAATGTCATAATTAAAAATAGAGAGTTCTGTAAGCAGGCAGAGCACCTGCTTTACTCAAACCGGACAACCAGCTGCATTTACTATATTTAAGGGAGGCCGATCACATATGGAAAAAGCCGGGGAATTGACAAAGGTAACCCTGGTTAAATCTGACCAGAGGCATGAAGCCCTGCGGCAAAGTATTGAACTGTTAAACTTTAACCCCGTCCGGGGAAAAGAAGTGGTTTTAAAACCGAATTTCAACACCGCCGATCTCTACCCCGGATCAACCCACCCGGAATCGCTCAGGGAGATGATTGTTTACCTCAAAGAAATGGGGGCTAAGAAGATTACCATCGGCGAAAGAAGCGGGCCGGTGGACAGCGCTGAAGTAATGGAAACCTTAGGGGTTAACCGCATGGCCGAAGAACTGGGCGTAGAAGTGGTCAATTTTGATCAACTCCAGCCCGATGAACTGGTTAAAGTTGATACGCCGGGAAGTCACTGGCAGGACGGCTTCCTGGTGCCGCGGATGATCAAGGAAGCCCAATGTGTGGTAGCCATGCCCTGCCTGAAAACCCACCAGTTCGGGGGTATTTTCACCATGACCCTGAAGCTGGCGGTGGGCATCGTCCCCAAAGCGGGTTATAATTACATGGGTGAACTGCACCGCTCGCCCCACATGGGCACCCTGATTGCCGAGATCAATACCGGTTATCACCCCGACCTGATCGTCATGGACGCCATGGAGGCTTTTGTGGAGCAGGGGCCGATGACCGGGAAAAGGAAGCAGGCCGGCCTGTTTGTTGCCGGGACCGACCGTATCGCCATCGATGCAGTGGGCCTGGCGATTTTAAAAGAGCTGGGCTCGACCCCGGAGGTCATGAACAAAGCCATCTTTGAGCAGGAACAGATCGCAAGGGCGGTCGAGCTGGGCCTCGGGGTCGATTCAGCCGAAAAGATCGAGCTGGTAACCGGTGATGCCGAGAGCGCTTCCTATGCTGAAAAAATCCGCAGCATCCTTGATTCTTAAAAATTAGCGGGCAGGACAGCCGGCGACAAAAGTCTGATTTAACAGCTGCAAACCAAAGAATTACCTAAAATACGCTTTTTAAAGGCAGAAGACTTTAAAAAGCGTATTTTTATCTGAATGGCGGTATTTTTTGCAGGATTAGCCGGGCAGTTGAAGAAATAAGAGTTGTAGTTTTAAACTGACCTTAACCCGATTTGATGGACACTGAGAATGGCTGACCAGTGAACCTGGTATAATAAACTGGACCTTAAGTTAAGAGAAAAAGGTTTTCACTTCGCAACCTGAGTATTCAAAAGCTTCTTTGGCCAAAAGATGAGCATCTTTACGGCTTTTTTTAACCCTACAATCAAAGGATAGTGAGTAGAATTAGTTTTGATTATTCTTCAAATATTCTTTAATTCTTTCACGATTTTCGTTTTCTTTCTCTCCTTTAAAATAAAGCTCAATAAATTCAATTCGTTGATTCTGCTCAAAATAGGAATAGATAATACGTAAAGAATCTCCTTTTAAATATCTGCAAAATAGCCGAGCTTTTATGATACAAAAAATCTCATTTTGAACAATAAATTTAAAATGTTTACTATTACCAAAAGGAATAATAGAAACCACATTGCAAAATTCTTGCAAGTCTTCCGGCAAAGATTTGTATTTTTTGCCAAGTCGTTTGAGCTCTTTTTGGAATTCTGGCAGTTCATTAAAGTTCATCTTCATAGTTTCTTACGGAATGTCGTTCATCACGGTAAAAAACACTTTCATAAGAAAGCGGTTTGCCGTCCTCCGCAGCTTTCCAGGGGATATCTTCGTGCGAATAATTCTCTATCGCTGTGGCATTCTTGTCGGAAAGACGTGCCAACACGTCATTAATGTGGTCAATTTCACGTGCAGATAAAATACTAAGATCTGGACGTTTTCGAGGTAAATACTTTTTTTGCTGGTATTTAAAATACTGACTATTTACAGATTCAATCTCTCCCTGCTCTTGCATTTCTTTGATTATTGAACAGAGTTCAATAGAAGTGGGACCGTGATAATTCTTGATATAGGTCGCACCCATCAAGTTTTCTTCAAATTTCTCATAGTAATCAAAATCAATAAAATAAAGAAGCTTGTGCAAAACAGTTTCGCCAACATTCGGCTTACCACCAACTTTATTCAAGATATAAAGCAGAACTTGTTTGAATTTATCAAGATCTTTTTTTGTTACACGAATTTGCAGATCGTCTGACTTATTTACAGATTCTTTCTCAATAGTAACGCTATGCTTTGTCTCATTTAAAGCAAGAAAATTTTCCAGAGACATATCAAAAAGACCTGCGATCTTCTTGGCTTCGGATATTGTAATATCTCGCTCCCCGCGTTCGATTTGCAGGTAGGTAGGACGAGAAATGCCAAGTTCTGACGCAAGATATTTCTGCGTCATATTTCGCTTGATCCGCTGTTGTTGTATAAATTTACCAAACATGATTAAATTTTACCTCGCTTCCTTCGGTTTGCATGTATTTGCTGATGTTTTTCTTTATTGATAACACGAATATTCTTGGGCGTATCTTTGCCTCCCTCAGAAAGTGGCTTACTATGATGTACTTAGTACCCACGCGGAGGCTTGCCGTTTTATAACCACGACTCTCTAAAATTATCTTTATTTTTTCTTGATCTGCTTTTTGTTTTCTAGGCAATATAAGAGATCCTTAGTTGGTATTGATATCAAGTTCTCAATAGTGTTTTCCAGTGCCACTTACCTTTTGTTCGTTGCAGGCTTTCTTTTATCCACTACGGTTTTTCTTCTAAAGGTAACTTTTTAAAATAAGGCATTAACTAACTTCACATTATGATTATAAGTAATGTAAAATATTTTGTCAATAGCTATGTAAAGAAAATTATACATATCCTAAATATGTTAGCCATTTCAAAAATTTTGGCTTGGGTTTCATCTATACAATAGCAAAGCATGCCCCGCAATTTGTATAAATTCGTATCAAGGGGACGTGTCAAGGGGACGGGGGTTTGACATCTTCAATGTCAAGGGGACGGGGTATGACAACTCTAGGTTGCCTTGGTGTTCTTTCCCCGAGGCGATAAAATGCCGAGACAAGCCAGAAAGAAAAGTGGGAGTGGGATATACCATGTCTTGCTAAGAGGTATCAACTGCCAGACGATTTTTGAAGACGAAGAAGACAGTGATAAATTATTAAAGATTTTAGGCATATATAAAGCAGAACTTAACTGTTCTATATATGCCTATTGTTTTATGCATAACCATGTTCATCTGCTCATCCGCAATGCAGAGGCTATAATTGAGGCTGTCAGCCGGTGCAGTAATGCAGCCGAGTTCCAGGCATTGACACGCGAAAAGAGGGACTGGTATTTGGTGCAGTTAAAAGAGAAGGGGTTATCGGTGCGCCAGATTGAAAGATTGACGGGAATAAACAGGGGGTTGTGCAAAAGGCATAAATGGGTTGCCAAACCCCCGTCCCTTCGACACGAAATCGACAAATAGTATCTTTCCAAGATAAACTTTCACTTTAAAGTTCCCTTGCGTTATCATTGTTTTGTGGTGGCGGGGGAAGCACTTGCTCAATGAAGCGGTTTGCCAGTTTAAGCCAGGTGCAAACTGCCTATTCCCCGGAAATAAATGAAAAAAAGCTGACAATGTCTCCTTCTTTGAACCTTATATCCAGGTCTGCCTTTTCGTAGTTTGCCCTGCAAAAGTGAACAGCTACTGCAGGGAAAGGGACCTTTAACAAACGAAAGATTTCTCTTAAGGTGGCGCCCTCCTTGAGTTGAATTTATCCATTTTCGTCTGAGTGGTCCCGGTTTAAATGTGGAGGCAGGTATACTTTTACATGCATTATTTATGTTCAACTCTTTCTGTTAAGTTGATTTTAGAGAAAATTATACTATTAAGAAGTGGTATCAAACAAGGCAAGAAGACATTGCTTGAGATCTTGTTAAGGCAAAAAGATTATTCTGGCTAAAAGAGGAAAAAAACAGGGTAGGGTGAATATCTAAAGCTTGAGGTAGTTGATAGACTGAGCAAACCATAAAGAAGGTGGGTCAAGAAAATGAGCCTGGTTAAACTGGTGAAGGCGGATATGGGAGAAAGCAAGCATTTGATTGAACGGCACATTGATACACTGGTATTTCCACTGGAGTCCTGGGTTGAAGATAATCTTTTTAAATCCGAGCTCAATTTACTAAAGTCCGGGGGAAAGCATATTGGGTATGTTGCAAAAAATAATAACATCCTGGAGGCTTTTCACGTTTTAAAAGAACATTTTCGTGATGCTCCGGCAGCGTTGGCGCAGGTAATCAGTGATAAGAAAATTGAACGGGTTAGGGTTATGAGCCACGATTACCTTTTATCTGCGGTGCTGGCAGAATGGGAATATGACAAGGAGAAGGAGGCTTGCTTTTTTGTTGATGCCGGTAACCCTAACGATTTGGATAAAGAGCCTTCTGAAGGTTTCAGGGTGGCAGCAACGGGTGACCTTGATGCCATCCGTTCAGTTTCCGGTGATTTTTTTGAGGAACCGGGTGGTGGGTTTGCTACGCTGGAGGAAAGAGTCACTGCAGAAACAGTTTTCGTGATCGAAGACGGGCAGGACCTGCTCGGTTGCGGACTTTTTGAAAAGGGGCGTTTATGCCCGGGGTGTGCTTCGATCGGTATGTTTACCAACCCTGAGTTCCGCCATCGGGGCGTAGCGAAAAAGATGCTGCTTAACCTTAAAAAACATGTTTACCGTCTGGGGCTTATACCGGTAGCCGGGTGCTGGTATTATAACACCCTTTCCCGGAGGAGCCTTGAAGCAGCGGGAATGGTGGCCGTTTCGA
>Ga0207421_10003319_pt1 | contig 19227 bp, 14 predicted proteins | sample SodLakKL_010_SED_4_FD_187542 | JGI IMG/M metagenome (GOLD analysis project Ga0207421, IMG submission 187542) | Alkaline sediment microbial communities from Lake Tanatar, Kulunda Steppe, Russia - 8KL_010_SED (SPAdes) (version 2) | ecosystem: Environmental > Aquatic > Non-marine Saline and... | reverse complement strand
CTTTATGGAAATGTCAAGAGAAAACTCACTTAGAATGGCGATTATTTTATCATTTTTCCACCTTACTTACGGTGCAATTTTCTAACCGGACATTGCTGAAACCAACTGAATTAAATTCACACATTGATCGTTCCAATTCAAGGCTGAATCTGCCTTGGACGTTTCAGGAGAGCTTGAGATGAATTTTGTGGCAAAAAAGAAAAAAACTGCTTGAACGAGGCATGGAGGCGCGATTTGTCAGAATACAGGTTCACTTTGAATTTTGAGGTGAGAGACTACGAGTGTGATCTGCAGGGCATTGTCAACAATGCGGTCTACCAGAACTACCTGGAGCACGCCCGTCATGAATTTCTCAAATCCCTGGGCAGTTCTTTTGCCTCCATCACGGAGAGAGGAGTTCATCTCGTGGTGGTGCGTGCTGAACTGGACTATTTGTACCCGCTCCGCAGCGGCGACACTTTTTGGGTGGGGCTCAATATGGAAAGGGTTTCTCCCCTCAGGTTCGGTTTTATTCAGAACATCTTCAGGCTACCGGACAAGAAAAGAATTTTAAAGGCCAGGATCATCTGCACGGCACTGGACGCATGGGGAAAACCGCGCATGCCCCAGGACGTGGAAGCGCTTCTGGAAGCGGGTGGCGCAGGCTGCAAATGCTGAGGAGCCAGAACCAGGCACCCTGTCCTGTCATGGAAGGGAGGCTGAGGGGTATTTGCCATGTTCATCAACTTCGTCATGGGCTGGAAAAGGCCCGAAAAAACGTCCTGACGGTTTTGGACAGGGCCCTTCCCGCGGGGGGCTCCTGCGCACTGATGGCTCCGTAGGGGCAGACTTCCAGGCAGCAGTAACAGCGAATGCACCTGTCGTAGTCGAACCGGACTTTTTCATTGGACCGCTCAAGGGCGTGGGCGGGACAAAACTTCCAGCATTCGCCGCACAGTTTGCAGGACGATTCCTCGATTTCAGGGCGCTGAACGAAGTGGCGCCGCAAAATACCGTGAAACATTTCAGGACCAAAGACCACCGAGCCCACATGAGGCATCCTGTAGTCTGCAATGAAGGGGAGTGTTCCCTCCACCTGGATGTCCGGGGGCATGAGCCCCAGCTCACCTGCGGCCATGTTGGTGAGCAGATCCTCCGGAGCCACTCCGAGCATGCGGCACACGGCGACGTCCAGGGCAACGGCATTTTTGCTTCCCAGTATAACTCCCACCTTCCTGGGTGTTCCGCTTTTTCCCGGCCCCTGCCCTTCCATGGCCAGGACACCGTCGAGGATATTGAAAGAAGGCTTCAGAGCGGCGTAAACCTGCACCAGCACGCGGGCGAAGGCGATGCGATTCACACCGGTTTTCATATGCCACTCTGGCTTTCTCAGACCCACCACGCATCCGAAAAGATTTTTCACCGCGAGGGTGAGAAGCATCTGGGAATGGGTCTTCATTTTGGGAAGGTTGATGATGATATCGGCCTTGAGGGCTTCTTCGGCCAACTCCAGCTGGGTGAAAGGGGGTTCGGCGGGCAGTCTGAGGGACCTTTCGAAAGGACGGCAAAGGACGGGCAGCTCCCGAAGGGCCTCCCCGATGCCGCTCCCTTTGAGTATCCTCTGGAAAGACCCTGTTGCGGGACTGTCCGAAACCTGGACGGTGGCTCCGCGGTCCAGCGCATACTCCACAGCGGCCTTCACGATGGAATGGTGGGTCAGCACAGCATTTTCCGGGAATGCAGGGGCCAGCAGGTTGGGCTTGACCAGCACGTTCATGCCCGAATCAATGGATTCACCTCCCATGGAATCCATGATTTCAAACACAGCAGAACGGACGCGGCCATAATCGTGACCCACAGACCTCACGAACACTTTTGTCATGGGCGATCATCCTGGAATAAATGCCCGGAGCGGCGGGCATGGGCTTCATGTGATGCGGCAGGGGAAACATTGTTTCGGGAGCTTGATTGGTTTTGGTCCACCAAGTGCCTCCATGTCAAGCCATGACCGGGACCAGTTCTAAAAAAAGTCCAGGAGCATGCTTGTGGCTCCAAAGATGAGCAGAATGGCAAAAACACGCTTCAGCAGATTCCCGGGCAATTCGTGGGCCAGCTTCGCTCCCAGTGGAGCAGTGAGCACACTGGCCGACACTATGCCCAAAAGTGCAGGAACATACACGAAACCCAGAGAGAGAAAAGGTCGAAGTTCATTCTCCCACCCCCCCACTATATATCCCGCTGTGCCAGCCAGCGCGATGGGAACGGCGATGGCCGCGGATGTGCCGATGACCCAATGAAAAGGCACATTGCACCAGCTCATGAAGGGCACCGCAAGGGTGCCGCCTCCAATCCCCATAAAACTGGAAACCCCTCCGATGACGCACCCCACTCCGAAGAGCCCCAAAGTGCCGGGGAGGGATCGACCTGGCTCCGGATCTACGTCACGGAGCATTTGAACGGCCACATAGTACAGGAAAACTATGAAGATGACCTTCAGAAGAAGTGTGGGCATGAGAGATGCCAGGCGGGCTCCGTAAAAGCTGCCGAGCAGAATGCCCGGGGTCATTTTCAAGACAACGTCCCAGCGCACGAACCCATGTGTTTGGTGGGCTCTGACGCTGGACAGGGTCGTGAAAACAACGGCAGCCATGGATGTGGCAAAAGCCAGCTTCATGAGCACTGCGGGGTCAACTTCCTGGGCAGACAGGACAAAAACCAGCATGGGAACCAGCACAAGTCCTCCCCCTATACCCAGCAAACCAGCGAGGACACCGACGATGGCACCAATAAACAAGTAGAGCAACAACGCTTCGAGCATGGTTTGATCCTTTTCTCAGGTTCCATCCATTGTCTTGAGCAAAATGAGCCAGGGCCCCTTTTCAGGATAATCCATTTCGCAGGCATGATATGATGGCAACGACTGCCAATCAAGTGGCTGCCAATCAAAGGTTCCCACAGGTGTGGCATGGAATCCGGTGATGCCCTTTTGAGTCCTCATGCTGTCTGCAGTCTTTAGGCCCGTTCCATCTTCTCACGCAACGAAAGGACAGGTCAATACGCACGCAGTGCCGCACATGGATGGAGAGGATTCACTGAAATCCATCGGGAGGCAAGCGTTTGCGCCATATAGGGCTCCTTTTGCCATGGCGCCATCATGAACTTCCCCTCCCTTTTCCCCCTATAAAGGGCAATGGAATGCCCTTGACAGAATCTGCGGCCACTGCTACCGAAAACCTTTTCCACATGGATCACTTATCATTCATCGATTTTGATTGCATGCACTCTTTTATGCAGTTGTCCTCAGGTGACGTTGCGAAGAAGGAGTTATATGGGGAGCTTTTCCCCAAGCGTTGGTCAGGAAAAAATGCTCACGAACTTGCTGATTGGATACCGGGGTTGGTTATTTGAAAAAAGATCTTGAACGGGGGTATGCAGAGGATGACGTTCTGCCGGGGGCTATGGAACAATGGGCTGAACTGCGGGAAAATGACAGCGGAAGGTTGCAGCGGATCACTGGAACACCGTCGGTGGTTCATATTCCCCGCACCGTGAAACCTGCCCAAACCCATGCTGATGTCGCAGGGCAAAGGGTCGGCGAACTCAGCAGCACCTCACCCACAGCCACTCATTCCTGTTCCCTGGGACCTTACAGGGGTTGGATTGCCAACGAATTCGGCAAAGATGGGCAATTGGCTCACTGGCTCTCCCGAATGGGCCATGTGTGTCTTGAGGATGGCAAGCTGCTCGCTCAGGGGCGTCATCGCGTGGTGTGTGTCCATTACCGGGATCACATTTTTGCCATCAAGTCCTTTGGCCCCCAGCCTTTTTTTAAAGACTGGGCTGATTTCAGGAGAGGCTCCAAGGCGCGCCGATCCTTCGAGGCGGCGGTTCACCTCAGGGCGCACGGTGTTGGCACTCCTGCCCCTGTGGCCTGCCTGGAAAAGTGGGCGGGGCATCGCCTCCTGGAAAGCCATTTCATCACCCTGTATGAACCAGGCCTTCAGGAGTTTCGCCAGGAACTGGTCAACCTGTATCGGAATGAACCGCACTGCGAAAAACTCATGAGCCTACTTCAGACAGTGGCTCGCGCCGTCGCCCGGTTGCATCGCTCCGGTGTCATGCATGGAGACATGGGCAATCAAAACATACTGGTGCGGCGTCACGGCCCCTCCTCGTGGGGCCATGTGGCGTTTGTCGATCTCAACCGCGCCCGCATGAGTCCGGTGGAATCCTTGCGGCGGCGGGCTTTTGACATCAGCCGTATCTCCTTGCCGTCCGACCTTCTTCGCGTCTTCATGGCCATGTATTTTGGAAACTCCCCCGTTCCTTCCGCTTTCCGAAAATGGGAACGTTTCTACCGCTGGCTTTTTGCATTCCACACCAAAACACGCTCCTGGCGCCATCCCCTGCGAACCCTTCGCGAGCGCCGGGTCGCACCTGACCCAGCAATCACCTATCCGCCCTTCAAGGACCTTTGGTTATGGGATGAACGCTCAGGCCAGGCCATCGGCACTCTGCGCTGCAAGGAAAGAAAATATATTTATCCCCGCATCAACCTGCTGAAAATCGCCGCTTCCGTGGCCATGGCTTCCAGGCCTGTTCATTCCCTGTACGGCCCGCATATGAAAAACTCCTTTTCTTTGCCTGTGGCCATGTCAGGGCGAATTGGAATGACGGTTCATCCACGCCCGGAAAGTTGGAGCACGGAACGCCGCTGGCTGGAGCGTCTTGGTCCTTGTCCCTTGATGGTGCGCTTTTACCATCACGAAGCTCCCGCAAACTGGGATTACACCATAGAACGGGTTCAGGAACTGCACCGGGACGGGTATTCCGTTTCCATCGCCATGGTTCAGGATCGCCGGGCTGTGAAGGATCCCGCCCGCTGGGCCGGGTTTGTGGATCGCGTGCTGGGCGAACTGGGAAACACGGTGGAGTGGGTGCAGGTGGGGCATGCCATCAATCGCGTCAAGTGGGGATTGTGGACCCTGGATGAATATGCGCACCTTTGCGAGCCCTTTGCCTCCCATGCAGGGGCTCATAAAAGGTTTCGGCTGATGGGCCCGGCCGTGATCGATTTCGAATACCAGTACGTGGTGGCTGCCCTGCGGCGCGTGCAGGGCCTGCTCCACTTCGATGCCCTGTCCCACCTCCTCTACGTGGACCGCCGTGGGGCTCCCGAAAACGGGCAATCGGGATTTTCCACCGTGGAGAAATGCGCTTTGGGCCGTGCCATTGCCCAATGGGCGCCGTCCTGTGAATCCCGGCTGATCGTTTCAGAAGTCAACTGGCCTTTGCTGGGGACCGGTGTTCATTCACCCGTGGGGTCCCCTTACGAGGAACCTGGTCCGCGCAACAACGATCCCAGTGTGAATGAAGAAGACTATGCGTCCTACATGATTCGCTACCTTGCCCTCACCATCGCTTCGGGGCATGTGGAGCGCGTCTATTGGTGGCGGCTGGCGGCACATGGGTTCGGATTGATCGATGACCGCGCAAGGGGAGAATGGCGGGCGCGTCCGGCCTTTGAGGCATTGCGGGTCTTTCTCGATCTCATTGAAAAAAGCGTCTTCCAGAAACGCTTAACCATGCCCAATGGCACAATGGGCCTTTTGTTTCGACGGCCCGATGGGGAACTCATCGTGCTGGCTTATGCTCATCCTTCGCCCGTGCCCTACCATCCTCCCTATCCCTTCGACGGCGTCTGCAATGTCTTCGGGCAGGAGCACGGGGCCAGGAACAGTGGAGCGCCCATCATCCTCACGGGTCAGCCCATTTATATTCGCGGTGTGCAACTCCCCATCACCACCACTCATGGGAGTGACTCGTAGAGGCGGATGTGTTCGGCCACAGTTTGCTGGATGGAAAAGTCCTTTTCGATGCGGGTGCGGGCGGAAGCTCCCATGCGGGCTCGAAGGCCAGGGTCATTCAGAAGCAAGGTCAAGGCTTGCGACAGGGCGTGTGCATCGCCCGGGGGAACCACCAATCCATCCTGTTCATGACGGACCAGTTCGGGTGAACCGCCACAATCGGTGACGACGGGCACAACCGATTGGGACATGGCCTCCATGAGGCTTCGTGCCAGCCCTTCCCTTTTGAGCGATGGCAACACAATGGCATCGCATGCGCCCATGAGAGCGGGAGCATCGAAACGAAAACCCGTGAAATGAACCCTCTCCGCCAATTGGGCGGGCATGGAAAGCCGGGAGAGGAGCTTGTCCTGAATACGGCCGACCAGGAGAAAGTGAACGGGACGATGAGCGCTGACCCTTTCGGCGGCCTGAATGAGCACGTGGATGCCTTTCCGGGGGCGCATGTTGGCCGAACTTCCAATGACGAAGGCGTCGCCGGGAATGCCAAACTCTGACAGAGAGGCTCGATGCACGGGATGGTACCAGGTCACATCATGGCCCTTGTAGATGGTCACGGGGCGATCCTGCGGAAGCCCCATGGCTAGCAGGCCCTTTCGAACAGCATGGCACACGCAGACGATCCGGTCAATGGAGGGATTCAGGTAGGTGAGCCATGATCCGGGATTGAAACGGCTCAGGTTTCCCACGATGCCGCGATAGGCCACCCGTTTCACACCCATGCCCATGGAAGCGAGCAATCCATTGGAAAGGGGGCGGTTCAGGAGAGTGTGCATCACATCAAAGCGCCCTTCTGTGAGGCGTGAACGAATGGCGCCAATGCCGGCAAAATCGACCTTATGAACCAGGGTCAGGGGATGGACATGGAACCCCTCTTTCTTCAACGCTTCCCCATTGACAGAGTCGGGACGAACCATCAGTTCCACATGGTGTCCGGCGTCTTTTAATCCTCGAAGGAGATGAGATTCGGGCAAATCCAGTCCTTCGCCTATGAACAGGATACGCTTTTGGGCCGTGGAGTGTTTTCCCGTTTTTAACTTCATCTGTAAAGCTCGATGCATGGTTGCCAAAATCAGTGGACGATATGGTTTTCATTGTTCAGCCTTCTTCCTTGATGTACATTTCAAGGTACACAGAGAAGAGCACACTATCAAGCGAGCAATCGTGACGGCGAGCGTCGAGCCAGGCACCGAAGCACCCGACAGATCATAGAAAGATTTGAAGAGTCCTGTCCCATGACCGGAAAAACTTCCGATTACGGCAAAAACAGCAAATCAACTGATGCCGGTCGGCTCATAGATGTCACCTGCGCGCTCATAGAGGAAAACGGAAAGGTTCTGGCAGCCCAGCGCGGCCCCCGAATGAGAATGCCCTTTAAGTGGGAGTTCCCCGGTGGAAAAATCAACCCGGGAGAAACCGCAGAAGACTGCATTATCCGGGAGATTCGCGAAGAACTGGGCGTTGACATCCAAATCAGGACTCTGCTCCCGCCATCGAGCCATTCTTATCCGGATCTGCGTATCCGGCTTCATCCCTTTATTTGCCGGATAACCCGCGGCCACATTGTGCTGGCAGAACATCGGGCCGTACAATGGACCTCCCATGACCAGCTCCTGACCCTGGATTGGGCGGAAGCCGATGTGGCTGTTGTCCGGTCCTACCTCCATCATCGCACTGCAACAAAAGAAGGGGCATAGTGGGTGATCAACACCCGCGCCCATAGCTGCCTGAAATCAAAGCTTCCTTTCGGCATTTATGATGCGGTTATCGATGAGCATTTGCAGTAAATGGGTGATGCCATCCCTGCTAATCCAGGATGATCAGCGTGTCCGCGGCTGGAATGATTTGCCACATCCTTGACGGTGCAAAACCGTAACTCGGTCTGAAACTGCGCATCTGAGCCATGAGAGAACCGGTGACATCGTTATCGAAACCTCGTGAAAACTGATCCATCCAGTAGATGCGCGGGTCAGCGGGGTCTGATCGGTCCACAGCCAGGATGACGGAATGATAGGCGGCGTGGAGCGAGAGTCCGAAAAAGTACCACCCGGCGACGTCCGGCCGGGTCATGCCAAGGACCGTTGCTTCCGGATCGGGCTGCCATGTGCCGGAGGCCCCCTGGTGGACCAGCCGGGTTTCCGGACCGGCCATGCCGCGCGCACGAAGCGTCTCCATGATACGGTTCATATGGTTGGTGTTGCGGCCGGTCCGGCGCATGACCTCCCTCGATTCCCGGCTGACCTGATCCTGAATGGAGCGGGAAACCCGCTCGGAGTAAAGGGCCTCAAACCCATGGTAAACCGCCGCCATGCAGTGGCTGCCCGGCACCGTGGTGACGTAGATGTCCCGGAATTGCTCGGCCGTGGCCTCCGAAAACACGCCCGCCCGGTTTAACAGCCGGTTGGCACGGGCAAGGCTTCGCTGCTGGCTCTCAGTAAGACTTGACGGCGCATTGGCCAGGGCATTGCGAATTGTGTCCATGATCTCCTGGCCCGGTGTCTGGGAAAGGAGAAGGTCAAACTGGTGGATGACGATCCAGTCCATGAAGGCCAGTGCCAGGTCGAAAGCCTCGGAACCGGCCTGCCGGAACACTTCCTGGATAAAAGGTGCGGCCTCGAGCGCGTTCCTCATGGCTCGCGCAGAAAGATGGATGCCGCGTGCCGTAAGGGTCTCGTTCTCTCGCAGGAATGTCTGCGCGGACGCCGCCAGGTCTCCCTGCGCCGGCGGTGTCAAGGCTGCCGGAGGCATGTCGAGCAAAGGCACCCAAGCCGGATCAAAGATGTTGGCCCATGCGACGATCAGATCGGGATGGAGAGTCCGCTCTCCGGTCACCCGATTCACTTCGACTGGAAGGGGAAAGCGCAGGCCCACTTTCCATCCGGTCATCAGGGGCGCTGCCAGATAGTAACGGTTGTAGACCATGAGGCCCTTGGCAAGCTGCTCCTCCGTGAGCTGGGTCACGGGGCGGGGTGTGGCTGCTTCAGGGGGCGTGAAGGGTTGTGCATTGTTCCAGATGGGCAGCAGCCGCCGGGCAATGGTGCGCAGTGTATCATTTGGGCCGACTATGATGGACATGCGTTTGCGGGAGGTGTCATGGATCAGTCCGCCCCGGCCCGATACGGGACCGACCTGCGCGGTGATATCCTCGGCAGCCTGCCGCTGCAACCACGCGGCGCTGGTGTGAGAGAGCGGCCCCTCTTGCTGAATGACATGCACCAACTCGTGCGCCAGCAGGCGCCGCCCCTCCCCCGTACCCGGGGCATATTCCCCCGCCCCAAAAACTATTTCCGGTCCAACGGTGTAGGCGCGGGCACCCAAATTCCTTGCGGACTCCCCTGCGCGTGCATCCGTATGCACCCGAACTTCACTGAAGTCATGAGCGAAACGTGATTCCATCAGCTCCCGCATGGTGGTTTCCAGTGAACAGCCGGGTGAAGATACCACTTCCGCCACAACGGATGGCACGATGGCCTCACCAGCACCATGCGTGCGGACACGGTTGATGGCAGGTTGATTGGGGTCGCTTTGCCCCTCACTGCAGTGAGATAACTTTTCGCCGGAGATGGGAGAGGGATGCACTCCTGGCTCAGGATCACGCAGCAGCTGGCCGGCGACGCGGTCCGCCTCTTGTTCGTATTCATCCCCCGGAACGTTGATCTTCAGCTTCGGTTGTATTCTTTTTGGCATGCCGGAATGCAGTGGTTTGTGGCTCAAATCCTCAACCAATGGTGCTGTACCTGTATTGGCCTCAACTTCAGGGCCTACAGAATCAGCCCATAGCAACCGCTGCGTCACCCGGTTTCCCGTTGTGCAGTGTGGGTGAAGAATAGAGCGCACTTCACGTGTGTGGCCTGAAAATGACAAGCTGGGCTTTGAAGATTTTGCGCATGTGGCCTGCTGGGGTGACGGCGGTTTCTTCGAAAATGAACGCATGGTCTACCAACCCTTACAGATCTTTGTAATGGAAACGTAGGGTTCCTTTGGATAAGAAGATGCCGTAGGGGCAGATTTTCACCACTATAACAAAAACGATGCTCAGCCAGCACCTAGGTCAGGTCGCCTCCCCATGGCTATCCGTTTCTCCATGCCATTGTTCCATGTGTTGCGCATGCGTTTCCAGATAAACACCCGGTTTGTAGAAGCGGTCGTAAAACTCGAGATCCAGGTGATGCGCCTGGAGGTACTGCATCACGAAGATCGAGGGGACCGTGCCCGGAAACTTGCCGAAAGTGTCAAAAACGTACTGGGCCTGAAGCGCCACACACGACCGGAATCTCTCATCATGGACCTGGGCTGCAGAGCGTACTTTCGCTGAGTCCTTCCAAGGGCCCGGGGTGTTCGGATTGAACGGGCCGCCAGGACCAAACTTCCTCTTGCAGACCGCCTCCACTGCTGCCCGCATGTCCGTGTAGTGAGGCGGGCAGAACGCCTCCATCACACCTTCCAGACCCGTGACGTTAGGGTACGGCCACCGGTCGTCCATGTCGTAACGGAAGCCCAGGCCGGGCACCCCTTCCTCTCCGCTCGCGCCGAGCATGCTGAAGGGATCAATGCCGTTTAACATCCAGCCGCCCAGTCCCATTGCCTGGAGCATCAACATGCCTGCGTAACAGCTTGTGGAGAGCTCCGCCGTGAGTTCGGACAGGGACCATTGCTCGACGAAGGTAATGGGCCATGTGTTCTCCACATCGACAATGCTGCGAAAGTGTTCGATGCCGGGAATCGACCTCCCATGGATGTCGTCGGTGAGGACGAGGCCGTTCTGCAGCATGTAACAAAGATTGAGGAGAACGTGCTGCGCAAGATCACCGACCGGAATCACCAACAGCGTCCCAGGGTAGTTGACCACCCAAGTGTTGTGGGCTTCGACGTGCGGGACCTCCGTGGGGAGGGGTAACCGGCCCTCCCGCAGTTTTCTTATGCGACCGCGGAGCGTGTTGAGCACGTCGTCGAGATCAAGCGCGCCTTTCTCGTCCCCCTCTTCGGCAGTGGGCGGGCTATCAAGGTTCTCCACCAGGTAGACACCGTCATCGTCCGTGAAGAAGGTCCGACTGGTGTGGAATCCCGCTGCCGAGGGGAAAGTGCGCCCGGCGGCTGCCGCTGCATAGTTGCTAAGGTGGGGAGCGTAAAGTTCAGCACGGTAAATCATATTGTGCCAGCCCGTACTGCCAGCACAAGCCGTGACAACAAGCAGTTTCTCCAGTTCCGAGAGTGGCAGGTGCTCGTGCTGTGATTTATAGGCAAGTACACCATCCAGGATTTCGGCACCTCGGAAAAAGCGCCGGGAACGCCGGCCCAGAAGGGCTGCGACCAGCGGGAACTCGAGTGTTGTTTGAAAGCCAGGGGGAAGAGTCTTTGCAGCCATGTATAACCTCCTCTGGTTTCGATGAAGCGAAGCTACCGCCCGGCGGGCCGCCAAAAGGGTATTGCGGCAGTCGATCGGCCCCTCGCCGGGATAGTCGGGATGGGTGATCTCGGTCATCCCGGAGGATCTTTACATTGGACGAGCAAGGTGCGTTTGAGAGGATCCCGTAGCGATAGATTTCCACCATTCCGGAGGGCACAATGCGGAAGAGAAATGGCGAATGAAGTCAAAAGAATCCAGGCGACGACCACGGTGGCGCAGGGAGAAAGCCAATCCAATCAAGTGCTAGAAGGATGATCCCGGAGCACTTGTCAATGATTCAGTCTTCTCCATCATCGGTGGTTTACGCATGTGAAAGGAAGTTCCATTTCCATTTGAAGCTTTACATTATAAAGCTTTGAGGGTGACAATACTGTGCTTTTGAGATCCGCAAGCCGGGAAGTGAAAATCTTTAGACCAGGAGATTTTTTGCACCAGCCTTGTCGCAGCCTTTTCACTTTCAAAATTTTTTTGCCATTCCAAAAGCGATTTGGCCAACAATTTCAGGATACGCTCGCCAGTCTGTTATCAAATTGATCTCAAACGACTCAAACGAAAAGATGGACATTGGGGTTGCGTTTCCTGGAGAGCCATTTGCAAAACTATAATTTATGATAGTAGACGGAATTGGTGATGTCCAGAATTTTTTACTTTTGATTTTACAGTCCAATCGCCCATTGGTTCCTTAAAGCTCGATAAAAAAACTTCCTGCAGGGCTGACGCAATGAAATACAGGAAGTCACTGCCCGGGCTTTCCGCACTTCCATTCGGAGTGCAGACCAACTGCGAAAGATTCAAGCCCCCTTCAATCATCCCGGATTTTCAGAAGTTACGCCAAGCTTTTGAATCAGCCGGTCGAGAAAGCCCAACTGCCCTTTTCGGATCTTTACCCGGGCGTCATGAACCTTGAACCACTGCGCCTTGTCGATTTCAGGGTACTCCCGAATAGTGCCGCTCTTCGGCGGCCACTCCAGTTGAAATGAATTGCTTTCAATCCTGGATGTATCAACATTTTGTGAGACAGCCCAAGCATGAATGATTTTACCGCCGGGCTGTTTTATTTGACCCAGGTCGATAGCAGGCCCACTGACATCAACGCCCGTCTCCTCCTTCACTTCCCGCCTGGCCGCGTCAAACGGGTTCTCCCCCGACTCGATGATTCCCTTGGGGATCGACCAAGCCCCCTCGTCCTTTCTCGCATAAAAGGGTCCACCGGGATGGACGAGCATGATGTGCAGCTTGCCTTGCACAAAACGATAGAAAAGTATGCCGCTGCTGACCTTGCCCATCTGTCACTCCAATACGCCACGCCAAAGTAAACGTCCCGCCTGCGATAAGAAGACACGATTTTCTCCTCCCGCCCCTTTTACGCGAAATTTACCGGATGCTCTCACCGTAAACCCCAAGTGCTGTCCGTGTTTATTCGTATTGGTCCATCCTGATCATCCCTCATCTCCTCCAGAAGCTCGGATGATTCTTTCATCACCACAATCGCTACCAGATCACGCTGGGGTGGGGGAATTTTACGCCACCATCGGGGCTTCAGGAAGCGAATTTCAGGCTACCAAAATCAGCCTATGAACCCCCCAGGCGGACCCGCATGCTGCGGGGTGGGGATTGGGGCTGAAACCCCCTTCACCGGATTAGGCCGCACGTCCTTCGGGAAAGAAACCCTTGCGTCCTATCCACAGCAGCACTTGAGATATCAGAGCAAGCACCGGAAGCTCAATCAGTGGGCCGATGACCAACGCAAGTGCAACGAGCGGCTCGTGGGAAAAAGCAACAACCGCGATAGCCAAGGTGTTCTGGTTCAACGGCAAATGTAGTTTTCCGGTTTGAGAACAAGCCACTTCAAACTCCTTTACAGTTCGAACAGTTCGTCATGGACCTGACGGCGGGGAACGTTCTCATCGTGGAGCAGAGCGGCTTTGACCTTACGGATCATCACCGGTGGTCCGCACAGGAGGAACTCGTATTGGGTGAGCGGAGCGGGCAGGTATTTTTTGAGCAAATCGAGAGTTATAAACCCCTTTTCTCCCTCATAATCGGGATCGTCGCTTATCACCGGCACGACCTCAACGCTCTCCAGTGAGTTGAACCTCTCTTTATACAAGATTTCGTCGGGCAGGCGGTTGCCGTAAAAAAGCCAGCCCCGCCTCTCCCAGTTGTGCTCCAAGTGCTCAGAAAAACGAAGAAAAGGGGTTATACCGATTCCGCCCGCTATCATGACCACCGGCCGGGTGCTGCGGAGGGCTTCATCGAGGAAAACGCCATAGGGCCCATCAACCAAGAAGGTCTCCCCTTCGGCGGCTTGCACAATGTGCGAACTTCCGGATCCCTTTGGTTTAACGGCTACTCCGAGCCTGCCGGATTCCGGATCCCAGTGCGCCACCGTGTAAGGGCGGGAACCCCCAAAGCGGTTTTGCCTGTTGACGTAGACGAACTGGCCCGTTCGCGGCTCGATGGGCCGGCCCGACACATGGTCCAGCATGATTTGGGTGGTATCGGACGCTTTTTTTTCGGTGGAGAGGACCCGGTAGCGGCTTTTGCGCCATCCGAGTGCTCGCGCAATGCGGTGACAGACAAAAATTCCGAAGAATGCGGAAAGAGCGAGCCAGAAGTAACTCAGAACACTCTCCTCCAGGGTCATCCCGATGGGCAGGCTGTGGGTGAAAACGAGCGGTGGCACCAAGTATGTGTTGAGGTGGACGTTATACCAGCCATGCTTGCTCAGCCGATTACGCAAAAGGGTGCTCGAAATCACCACCACAGCCATGATGGATAGCGCCATGATGCCAAGAAGCACCATCCAGCTGAACTGTTCGCTCAGTTCGAGCAGCCAGGGATTTGCTTCCCCGATCTGGGCGTAATATACGGCAATAAAAATGGGATGCAGGGCTATGAGACATACCCCGCCAATGCCGATCCATTTGTGCAAATTATAATTCCACAGCAGATCCGGACAGAGGCGAGCGCTCATGTACCGGTAGCCCAGCACGAATTGCCACATCAGCAGGATAGTTCCCGCCATGGAGCCGGTTTTGGCAAGGAGTTTCGTGATAACACGAGCGTGGCTTGGCTCGTTATAGTCCACGAAAAACAGGGGAAAAACGACCGTAACAATGATGGCAATCAGAAGGAGTATTTTGCGGTATCGAGTTTTCATAATCCAAGTATCGCATACGATTTAAAGAAGCGGAAGCCGGAACAGCACAGACCCCTGTTATTCAGCTGGAGGATACACAGTGATCTCCTGAAGTCTGCGTTCAATATCCGGATCCACGTCCTCCTGAAATCTGCCTCCCAGGTATTGCGCAAAAAAACGTTCCATTTTTACTATGAAAGCCAGCCTGTTTTCTCTGGCAGTGAAACCGTGTCCCTCGTCCGGCGCGACGAGATAGTGCACCTGTCTGCCCTTCTGCCTCAATGCGTCCACTATCTGGTCCGATTCACGCTGAATGACCCTGGGGTCATTGGCACCTTGAACCACCAACAGAGGGGCTCTGATCTGCTCAGCTGAAAACAACGGAGACTGCTTCTTGAGCCTGGCTCTGTCTTCAGGGTCATCGGGATTTCCCACCCGCAAATGAAACGATCTGATTGCTGGACGCCAGTAGGGGGGAAGGGACTCAATGAGGGTGATGATATTGGAGGGACCAACCTTGGAAATACCTGCTGCGTAAAGATCTGGTGTGAAAGCGAGCCCAGCCAGGGCTGCAAAACCACCATATGAAGCTCCGTAAATGCCCACGCGCTCAGGGGCAGCTACCCCCTTTTCGATCAGATAGCTGACTCCAGCTGTTATGTCATGCTGCATATAACCCGTGCCCCATTGTTTGTTGCCGGCATTCAAAAAGCTTTTGCCGAAACCTGATGAGCCTCTGAAATTGGGCTGAAGCACCGCATATCCGCGGTTGGCCAGAAACTGCACCTGTGGATCATAGCCCCATGTATCCCGCACCCACGGACCCCCATGGGGCAGGACGATCACAGACAGGTTTTGAGGATCAGGACCTTTGGGCAGGGTCAGGTAGGCAGGAATGCACAAACCATCCTTGGAGCTATACCTGACAGGCTTCATCGGGGCCAGATGCTCAGAAGGCAAGTCAGGCCTGGACCTGTAAAGCAGGCTGACGTCTTCGGCATTACGGTCATAAACATAGACACTGCCCGGATCAATATCCTGACTGGCTACTATCAACCAGATATTCTCATCATCACTTCTCGATCTGAAGTGGATATCTCCATCCGGAATCTGCCCCCTTATTTTTTTATAGTCATTTTCGAACCGGCTGTTGTGAAAATATATCCGAACCCTGTCGCCAACATAAAATGTCGACAGCAACTCATCACTGACTTCTGAAAAAATTGCCCCGCCAAAGTCAACTTCCCCTTCGGGATCCTTTTCCACAAGCTCTTTCTGACCAGTTTCCGGATCAAAAATGACCAATCTGGAAAGATCCACATCATCACCTTTGTTGGTCACCATGTATACCCGTTCATTGTCTTTATGAAACCTGGCAATCGTGGCGCTTTCCTCAAAGGGAGTCCTGTAGACCTGCACAATTTCGTCATTTTTGACCATAAGAATCTCAGACCCACCATCCTGGGTCTGCCTGGAAACAAAACGAAGATTTCCATAGTCATCAAAGGTCCAGCCTATGATGTCATGCGTGTTTTTGAAGACAAGGTCCCGCTCTCCCGTGTTTAGATTGACCCTGTAAGCATCGTGCAGAGCAGGATCGCGATCATTGATGCCAATGATGATCTGTTCATGGTTTTTCCGGGGAACGGATAGAATCCTGGTCTGGACGCCCTCGTAATCTGTAAAGACCCTGGGCTCAGGCACACCGGTTTGAGGATCAGGTTCACTTTCCGGATTTACTGCATACAGATTATAGTTCTCATCTCCATCCTGGTCCTGCACATACAGAATAAGCCCGCTGTCCCTGCTCCAGAAAAAACGCTGCACAGGCCGACCGTGAGCAGACATGGGCCTTGCCTTTTCGAAGGGTTCCTCAATACTTTTGACCCAAATATTCATGACCCCGTTGAATCTCTGCCGAAACATGATGGACCTGCCATCGGGAGAAAGCCTTGCACCATCAATTTCAGCGTCATCAAAGAAAAGTTCTCTATCCAAAAGGGGAGGCAGTTTATGGAGATAAGCGAGCCCATTCCGGTCATCGTCGGCATAGGCACTTGAAACGAAACCAAAACCACAAACAATAATCAGCACATGAAAGAATATTTTCATAATCACCTCAAGTGGAGCACGAAATGCACAACCTGCATGTTCAGTTCGAAAATAATACGAATGAAAAATCCGGCTTCCAGCATTTTTCCTGGTACGGTGATTCACAGAACTCTCCCACTCTGCGGGGCAGAATCCTTCACTCCCGTATAGAGAACAGCAATGCCATTGGTCAGTCTTTCAAAAGCGGTGTTTTTAAAGCCATCGGCCGCAAGCTCGTTTTGGACATCCTCGGGGGAAGGAAAGACTCTAATGGATTCAGCCAGGTAGTGAAAAGGCTCGGCGGTTCCTGTGATGATCTTTCCGGCTCTTGGAAGAAGATGGAAGGAATAGAGGTGATAAATATTTCTGATCCACTTTGCCCTGGGAATGGAAAATTCCAAAGCCAGGAATTTCCCGCCATCTCTCAAAACCCTATGAATTTCTTGAAAGCCTCGCTTCAAGAACACAAAATTGCGTATGCCATAGCCGACAATGATGGCATCGAAACTGTTGTCGGAAAAACTCATGTTTTCCGCATCCCCCTGGACCCAGACAATACTCCGTTCCAACTGAGCACGAAAGGCTTTTTGCCTTCCGGCGACGATCATGGCCCTGCTGATGTCGCAGACGACCACCTTTCCTGCGGGTTCCACCTTCCTGGCTGCCAATATGGCGAAATCCCCTGTGCCTCCGCAAAGATCCAGAACCCTGTCCCCATTTTTAAGGTTCAAGCGCTCCAGGGCAACCCTTCTCCAGAAAAAGTGCAGACCGAAACTCAAAAGCGCATCCGCCAGATCGTAGCGATCCGCAATCGTTTCAAAGTGTCCGAGCACCAACCGTGTCTTTTCCCATGGAGATACTTTTCGGTATCCATAGGAAACTTCTTCATTCAACAGATCCTCCTTTGACGGATGGCAAGAAGACAAAGCCTGATGGAGAAAGATGACCTTGTTCAATGCTTAGCTGCTGGTGATTTCCGGCTCCAGAAGGCGGCCCCAGTCCACATCCAGTGCATACTGCATACAAGTGGCGAAAAGATCGTAGTTGAATTCCGGGCAAACAATATTTCTCTGTGAAAGAATGTTTTCGGTTCGGTGGTTCTCAAACACCCGCGTGTCCTTCATATAGGGACTGTAAGCTCGAACATGGTTTTCAAAGAGCACCTCAAGAGCGTTCCTGGAAGTGATCCGGAACTCCTCACTGGCTGCGATGCGTATTCCCTCGAGCCGGAAAAAACGTTGGGTATAATCAATTAGATGGCTAATTTCCGTATTCCTGGGGTTCACAATGTGGAACACTCCTCCTTCGGGTGCATCCTCCAGAAGGGATATGAACGATTCGACAAAGTGGTTCACGGGAATGAGGTTGATGCCCCCCGACTCGGAACTTTCGATGCGAACGGGCAGATGAAGAGTGCCGGCCTGATCAAGATGGATGCCCATAGACCGGGCCTTGGACCCTCCCTGCTCCAAAATGTCCCGAGTGTAGATTTTCTGAAAAAAATGCATGGTCCTGACCGGATAATAAAGGGCATTGAAGCGCAACGTTCTGCCGGTGTTCGCATCCCCGCAGACGATGGAAGGGCGGTACACGCCAAGCTTGATTCCCTTTTCCAGACATCGGGCCATGGCGATCTGCTCCCCCCGGGCTTTCGTCTCCTCATAGACATTGTGAAATGTCTCCGTGGGAACATAATCCTCCTTACACAGTCCATTCACAGCGCCTGCCACATAGGCAGTGCTGATCAGATGGAAGGAACGGCATCGGCTTCTCACCACAAGGTCAAGGAGGTTCTTCAATCCCTCCACATTGGTTTTCTCCACCTCCTCTCTTTTCAAAACAGAAAAGGAAGTATCCGAGGCACAATGGATGGTTTCATCCACACGATCGAGCACAGAGATGTATTCCCCGGCATTCAGGCCCAAGGTGGGATGATCCAGCTGTCCTTCCAGAACCTGAATTCTGGACCGTTGGTGTTTCTCGACCCCAAACCAATCCAACAGGCGGAAAAATCTCTCTGTGGCGCTGAGTTGCTTTTGGCTGCGGGCCAGAATAAGGAGGAAATGCCCTTGCGACAAAAGACGCACAGCAATGTGGCTGCCGATGAATCCGGTTCCCCCGGTGATCAGGAAGGTGCGCTTCCCCTGTTGTTGTTTCATGGCCCTTGTCCGGCTTGAGGTTTCGAAAATGCTCCTGGTTCAGAATATGGTCATTTTCAGGTGTTTCCCCTGCGTTCCGGAACGGTTGCCGGGAATCATAGCATGGAGCTTTCGCCTTTTCTCAAATATAGAGAAAGGCTTCTTTTCGGGCACAGCCTTGAGCAAAGATGTACTTCAGCCATTTCACGCCCTTTGTCGTTGCAATGAGGCCATCCAGAAAAGGCTCGACTTCAAGCATGGCCTTGCGGATCTTTTCCCCCTCCGCCTTATCCCAATGATCAATATAGTAATCGTATTCAAGGATGCCCCGTTTCCCTAAGTCCAGAGGTGTCAGGAACCCGTAATCGTTGGAGATGGCATACTTGTCGGCAATCCGCTTAAGTCCCGAACAAATGTTTTGGATCACTTCCACGCGGTCCATGGGCACATACACAAGAAAGGCGAACATGTGCTTGTGGCGGGACATGCGGGAACTGACAATACGGAACATGTTCAACCAGAGCATATCGGTCATCTCCGGTCGGCGGTACAGGTGTGTGTAAAAATCCCTCAGATCCTCATCCACGGCTTCGGCGGCACCCT